>OLHD01000002.1_pt1 | contig 294861 bp, 252 predicted proteins | sample 1609541 | NCBI WGS metagenome assembly OLHD01 (sample SAMN05416870, study PRJEB24817) | seawater metagenome | isolation source: Sea water | place: Canada:Atlantic | collected 2013-11
GGGTTATGAGCCCGACGAGCTACCAGGCTGCTCCATCCCGCGTCCGAATGACCTAGTAAACTAGGTAAGCCAAGTTATTTTAATTCAAACTCAAGAATACTTTTTTGAAAGGCAATTGCTTGCTCCCTGAAAGCGAGGCGTATAATAAGGATACCTCAGATGATTTGCAACCTGTTTTAAGTTTATTTAATGCTTTAATCTCATTTGTTTTGTACTTGCTGTTTTTTTGCTCTTTAATGACTCGTAATTCACACGATCTTTCTAGATTTCTAAAAAGTAACCTGAATAATTTAGCTATTTGTAGTTACTTTGCTCAAATTTGTAAAATGGCTATAAGTAAAGTGGCTCTTTAGTTTATAATCGCGGGCATAAATTAGATTGGAAAACCTTTATGCAGCAATTTTTAGCATTAACCTCCCCAGGAATTGAAATATTACTGGCACAAGAACTTAAAGAATTAAAAGCCGAACAAGTTGTTCAAAAGCCTGAAGGTGTTTATTTCAACTCAACAATTGAACATGCATATCATATATGTCTGCATTTGCGTTTAGCGACTCGCGTATTGCTAAAACTAGGCGAGGGCGATGCGGCAAATAAAGAACAACTATATACAGCAGCCAAATCAATCGCTTGGTCTGAAGCGTTCTCTGTTGATAAAACCTTCGCTATCGACTTTGTTGGTACGAGTGATGAAATTAGAAATAGTCAATTTGGTGCATTAACGGTTAAAGATGCTGTTGTTGATCATTTTCGTGAGTTAAATGAAGAACGGCCATCTATTGATAAGTCAGCGCCACAAATTAGTTTCCAAGCAAGACTGCTAAGAGACAAGGTTGCAATTTATTTAGACTTTTCTGGACGAGGTTTATTTAAGCGTGGCTATCGTGAAAATACCGGTGCCGCACCGTTAAAAGAACATTTAGCCGCGGCAATAATTACACGTTCTGGTTGGTTGGATGATACAACTAAGCCACTAGTTGACCCTATGTGTGGTTCAGGTACCGTTTTAATCGAAGCTGTATTAATGGCGGCTGGTTATGCTCCTGGTATTGATAGAGTGCAATGGGGTTTTGATTATTGGTTAGGACATCAGATTGAAGACTGGAAGTCTGCAAAATCTGCGGCAATAGAAAAATCGCATGTTGGTTTAACGCAGCTTAAAACTAAAGTCTTCGGTATTGATCTTGATAGTAGAGTATTAAAAACAGCTCAGCAGAATGCTAAAAATGCTGGAATACAAAGGTTTATTGAGTTCTCATGCAAAAATGCGAGTGAGATGAAAAATGCTTTTGGTCCAAAAGGGACTATTCTATTTAACCCTCCATACGGTGAACGAATTGGTGAATTACCAGAGCTTGTAGAATGTTTTGCTTTACTAGGACAGAAATTTAAGTCTCATTTTATTAATTGGCGCGTAGCGGTATTAACGGCGAACGTTGAACTGTTAGCCATGATGAAAATGGTCAGCTTTAAACGTTATAAGTTTAAAAATGGCCCATTAGATTGTCAGTTTGCCATTTATAACTTAGATGAAAAGCAAGTGGCTAGTAGTAATGTTAATGCTGAATTTGAGCAAAAAGACTCAGCGTTTGCTAATCGACTATTAAAAAACAAGAAAAACTTAAAAAGCTGGCTTAAGCAAGAACAAGTTCAGTGTTACCGTTTATATGATGCTGACATTCCAGAATATAATGTTGCTGTTGATGTATATGCTGATCATCTTGTTATCCATGAATACGCTGCGCCAGCCAAAATTGAGCCAGAAAAAGTGGCTAAGCGTTTACAAGAAGTGGTTTATTTTGCGCCGAAAGTACTTGAAGTGCCAACTGACAAAGTGGTTATTAAAACTCGTAGTAAACAAAAGGGTAAAGACCAATATCAGCGTGTTGAACAATCTAAAAAATCTATGGTTGTTGATGAGCATGGTGCGAAGCTAAAGGTGAACCTGTGGGATTATTTAGATACAGGCTTATTTTTGGATCACCGAAAAACGCGTCAAATAGTGGCAAAAAAAGCAAAAAATAAATCACTTTTAAATTTATTTTCTTATACCGGCTCGGTATCGCTACAAGCGGCATTGCATGGCGCAAGCACTGTAACCACCGTTGATATGTCAAAAACTTACTTGAGTTGGGCAGAAGATAACTTTTTATTAAACAACCTAAGTGGCCATAAATATCAGTTTATTCAAGCTGATTGTTTGCAATGGTTGAAGAACAATGAGCAGAAATTTGATGTGGTATTTATTGACCCACCAACATTTTCTAATTCAAAGCGCATGGGTGAAAGTTTCGATGTTCAACGTGATCACGTAAGTTTAATTACTGATGGCTTGAAGTCTCTAGCTGAAGGCGGTGAATTAATGTTTACCAACAATAAGCGCAATTTTAAAATGGACTTCGATGCAATATCTGCATTGGGTTTAAATGTGCAAGAGTTGAGCGATAAAACGCGAGATAAAGATTTTCAACGTAATAAGCATATTCACAATAGTTGGTTATTTACCCGTAAGGCTAATTAGTATGTCGGCGAAGTTTAATTTATATGGCACTGAAGGTTGTCATTTGTGTGAGGATGCATTGGCATTGTGCGAGCAAGTAATGCCAGAAGCTGATATTAATGTTGTCGATATTATTGATGATGAAAAGTTAGTGGAATTGTATCGTATTAGTATTCCGGTGTTAGAGCGTTTATCAGATCAGGCGAAATTATTTTGGCCATTTGAACAGAAGCAAATTTTGGAGTTGTTGTAATTTATGGAATTAATTCGTATTTCACAAGGTGAGTTGGCCTTTGGTGAAGACAAAGTCTTAGATAAAGCAGACTTAAGTGTACAAACAGGTGAGCGCATTTGTTTAGTCGGCAGAAATGGCGCCGGAAAATCTACACTAATGAAAGTATTAATGGGCTTGCAAGTGCTTGATGATGGTCAAGTGCTTAAGTCTAGTACTATGCAAGTTGCGATGTTAGAGCAAGATCCACCAGAGTCTTCAGATATCAGTGTGTTTGACTATATCGCCCAAGGTGTAAAGAAGAATGCTGATTTAATTAAACGTTATCATGTCATTATTCACGACGTAACTGAAGACCCTTCGGAAGCCAATTTAAATAAATTAGCCAATGTCCAAGAACAGCTTGAGCTTGCCGATGCTTGGCAAGATGAACAGCGTATAGAACAAGTAATGACTACTTTGTCTTTAAATTCTGATGATAATATTTGCGATTTATCAGGTGGTTGGCTGCGTAAGCTTGCATTAGCTAAAGCGCTTGTGACAGCACCAGATATTTTACTGCTTGACGAACCGACGAACCATTTAGATATAAAAAGTGTTTTGTGGTTAGAATCATTCTTAAAAGACTTTGCTGGCACGATACTGTTTATTAGTCATGATAGAGCGTTCATTCGTGGTGTATCGACACGTATTCTTGACCTCGATCGCGGCATTTTGAAAAGTTACCCAGGTAACTATGATTTATACATTGAGCAGAAAGCTCATGATATACAAGTTGAATCGCAACAAAATGCACTATTTGATAAAAAACTAGCTGAAGAAGAAGTTTGGATCAGACAAGGTGTAAAAGCTCGTCGTACGCGTAATGAAGGTCGAGTAAGAGCACTTGAGAAACTTCGAAATGAACGCCAAGCTCGTCGTGATGTACGTAATCAAAGCACGATGAATATTACCCAAGGTGATCGTTCAGGTAAATTGGTATTTGAATCAGAGCAAGTATCTATCGCATTCGATGATAAAGTCATCATCAAAAGCTTAGATTTATTGATCACACGCAATGATCGCTTAGCATTTATCGGTGCAAATGGTACGGGTAAATCAACCTTGATTAAAATGATCATGGGTAAGCTCGAAGCTACTAGCGGTAAAATGCGTTCAGGTGTTAATTTAGAAATTGCTTATTTTGATCAGCATCGTGATGCCTTAGATGTGAATAAAACTGTACAAGAAATCGTTGGTGAAGGTAAACAAGAGGTCATGGTGAACGGAAAACCACGGCACGTATTGGGTTACTTACAAGACTTTCTTTTTAGTCCTAAACGAGCAAGAACACCTGTTCGTGCTTTATCTGGTGGTGAGAAGAACCGATTATTATTAGCAAGATTATTTCTACGTCCAAGTAATTTACTAATACTGGATGAGCCGACCAATGATTTGGATATTGAAACATTAGAATTATTAGAAGAAGTCGTTGCAAATTATGCAGGAACGGTTATTTTAGTCAGCCATGATCGTGATTTCGTTAATAATTGTGTAAGTAGTTGCCTATATTTTGATGGTACTGGGCATATTACTCAAATAGTGGGTGGTTATGATGATGTTGACGAATACGTTGCTTATAAAGATAAACAACGTGAAGCAATGGCAAAGCCAATAGTCAAAGAAGAGAAAGCTAAGGTCGCTGCCGCTGTTGTAAAAAATGAACCCGTTAGTAAGAAAAAGCTCTCTTTTAAAGAAAAACGAGAACTAGAAGAGCTACCAGGACAGATAGACACGCTAGAAAATTTAATTGATGAATTGCAGCAGCAAGTAAATCAAAGCGACTTTTTTAGCCAAGCCCAAGAGCTAAGCAATAAAATATTGAACCAGTTAGCTGAAAGTGAGTCCAAACTCGAAGTTGCCTATGCTAGGTGGCAAGAATTAGATGAATAATAACGATAGTGAGTTTAAGTAGTTACATGAATCAATTTTTAAAATCAATTTTAGCACTAGGTATTACTAGTGCATTAGGAATATCCGCCGTTAATGCTGCAACATACGAAGTTATCGATAAAGGTGCAGTATCTTCATTAAAGTATACCTATTCACAACAGGAAAATACCAATGGCGAAGCCGCTATTTCTGGTACGGATATTTATAACTTTCCTGTTCAGTATAAATATCTAGATGAAGATGATTATGACTCTATAGTTTCTTTAGCAAATAATGGTCATGAAGGTGTTCATGATTTAGTTGATATTGAAGATGAAGCGGCTTTGCGTAACGGAAATCCTACCGCTAATGATCTTTCTTGGGTTATTCGTTTCTTAAGAGCTAGGGTAACTAATACGTTATATCAAGAAGTTGGCGATGTTTTTGCAATGACCAACTTTAATGGCCAAACTGAATTATTTAATGTTTTTGATGTAAAGTTTGCTGGTACGGATGTATTTACACGTTCGACCAGAGAGTATATTAGTGGCATTACCGACGAAGGTTGGGTGTATGGCAACGCATCTGCGCCATACCTACCACTTGACTTCACTGAAAGCGATGGTGATGAAGTAACTCACTGGGTTCGTAAGTTCACTACTCGTGGCTTTTTTTCAACAGATAGTGGGGCGAGTATTATTGAAATTATTCCCCCAAGTGAAATAGACCTACCTGAAGAGCAACGTTTTGGTGGTGAGTCAGCAATACTTGATATTAGTGAAAGTCATATTGCTGTTGGCTACGCTAGTACAAGTATTGATCAAAATGCTATTGATTATATAACTGATGAGACTGGTGGATGTGCAGATCCTGATATTATTGATGATCTTCCATTTGAGATATGTGTTCAGCGTATTATTGCAAATGTGTATAATACAGAAGCGATTAAGTGGACGATTGATGCAGAAGGCATAGTTAATTCAGAAACTTTGGGGCATTTAGTTACTCCGCATGTAGATGATGAACGTGAGTATGTAAATTATGCACAAGCTGTAAATAACGACGGTGTTGCTGTTGGTTTTGCACATGGATGGTGGGATGAAACTGTAACGGAGCCAGACTCAAATCAGAGCCGTCAATTTTATGCTGTGGTATATAAAAATGGCGAAGTTACTGATTTTACCGACGATCATAGCAAGTATTTTGACTCACGTGCCTATGATATTAATGATACTGGTATTGCTGTGGGACATGTGAACACATTTGTCAATGGTAATCAAAGAACAAAATTTTATTATGTTGATACTAACGCAGAGAAAATGGAAATGGTACTCCCAGAAGACTTTTTTATTGGAAGTGCTAGTACTGCGAGAGCTATTAATGAAAATGGCATGATTGTTGGTGAAGGTGAATTTGAAACCCACAATGATGGTAGTAGTAATCCACGACGTACTCATGGTTTTATCTATGATATAACAGCGAAAACGTTTACTGATCTTAATGATTTTTTAACGTGTGATACTGCTTATACAATTATTGAAGCGCGTGATATTAATGACGCCAATGAAGTTTCAGCAACAGCTATAACTAAAGTACCGCGTAGAGATTCAAAAGGTGACTTGATGGTTGACGAGAAAGGTGAACAACTTATGGAAGATGTTGTTCGTGCAGTAACGTTAAAGCCAACAGATGGTGAAATTGAGGATTGTAGCGAAGTTGAAGAAAAAATTGAACGTCAAGGTGCAGGCTTTGGTTTAACAGGTTTAGTCTTGTTAATGTTTGCAGGACTGAGACGCCGCTTTAATTAGTTAGCATAAGTTCAATTGACATGGAAAAAGCCAGCATTTTGCTGGCTTTTTTTTGGAAAATAAATTGCTTAAGCTTAAAGGAGGTTATTACTTTGCTCGTAAAGCCTTCTCACCACGAGCAATGCCGACGCAGCCTGAGCGTACCGATTCAATAATCTCGGTTTCATTAGCAAGGGTATTAATAAAGGCATTTAATTTATCAGCGTCACCAGTTAGTTGAATGGTGTAAACCTGTTTGCCAATATCTATTATTGCACCGCGAAAAATATCAGTAATGCGTTTTACTTCAGTACGTGACTTATCATTCATCGCTAATACTTTAATCAGTAATAATTCCCGTTCAACATGCTGTCGCTCAGTTAAATCGGTAATTTTTAGTACATCAATAAGTTTATTAACTTGCTTAACTATTTGCTCAAGGATTTTATCGTCACCTTCGGTCGCAATGGTAATACGAGATAAACTTGCATCTTCTGTTGGTGCAACCGTTAGACTTACAATGTTAAAAGCACGCTGTGAGAATAAGCCAACAATACGTGATAATGATCCCGCTTCGTTTTCTAACAATATCGCTAATATTCTACGCATTATGCTTTTACTCCTTTTTTAATCCACATCTCATCAATAGCGCCAGTGCGTATTTGCATAGGGTATACATGCTCTTTTTCGTCAACTAAAACGTCGACGAATACTAATTGGCTTTTAATGGCAAAAGCTTGCGCTAGCTTTTCGTCTAGTTCATCTAATGAATTGATTTGTATGCCAATATGGCCATATGATTCAGCTAATTTAACAAAGTCCGGTAACGACTCCATATATGAAGATGAGTGACGTCCGCCATAAACCATATCTTGCCATTGTCTCACCATGCCTAAAGAGCGATTGTTTAATGAAATAATAACCACTGGTAGGTTATATTGCATGCATGTAGATAGTTCTTGAATATTCATTTGAATAGAGCCGTCACCCGTAATACAAATTACGTGACTATCAGGAAATGCCATTTTTACTCCCATAGCTGCAGGCAAGCCGAAGCCCATAGTTCCTAAACCACCAGAGTTTATCCACTGGCGTGGTTTTGCAAATGGATAATACTGGGCAGCAAACATTTGATGTTGGCCTACGTCCGAGCATACATATGCTTCGCCGTTTGTTGCTTGGTACATTGCTTGTATTACTCGTTGTGGTTTGATCTTTCCTCCTTCAATTTCATTTTCATAACTAATACTTTTTTCATTACGCCACTGGTTTATTTGTTGCCACCAATCTTGATTATTTTCTTGGTTAATTAAAAAGTTAGTTTCTTCTAACTCGGCTAATAATTGTTTAATAACAATATCTACTAGGCCAACAACAGGAATATGAGCATTTATAGTTTTAGATATTGAAGTAGGATCGATATCAACATGCACAATGGTGGCATTAGGACAGAATTTTTTAACATTATTGGTAACTCTATCGTCAAACCTAGCACCTAATGCAAGAATTACATCAGCATGCGCCATGGCTTTATTTGCCTCCAAACTGCCGTGCATTCCCAGCATACCAATAAAATTATCATGTAAGCCTGATATGCCACCTAAGCCCATTAATGTATTGGTGATAGGGGCGTTAAGCTTTTCAACCAGTGCTTGAAGCAGTTCTGCAGCATTGGCAATGATGATACCGCCACCAGAGTATATGACTAAGCGCTTTGCTTGTGATATTGCCTGTACTGCTTTCTTTATCTGGCGATGATGGCCTTTAACCGTCGGATTGTATGAACGCATTTTTATTTCTGCATCCAATAAGAATTCAGCACTTTGTCCTGGCATTAGCAGATCTTTTGGCAATTCGATAACAACAGGCCCAGGACGTCCAGTGCTGGCAATATAGAATGCCTTAGCAATTATATTTGGGATCTCCGAAATATCACGGCAATTAAAGCTATGTTTAACAATAGGGCGAGAGCAACCAACAATATCAGTTTCTTGGAAAGCATCATCGCCAATTAAGCCGGTAGGTACTTGGCCTGATAGTACGACCATTGGTATTGAGTCCATATAAGCCGTTGCTATACCGGTAATGCAGTTTGTTGCACCTGGTCCTGAAGTCGCTAGTACAACGCCTACTTCGCCAGTAGCGCGAGCATAACCATCAGCCATATGCGTTGCAGCTTGTTCATGGCGAACCAGTATATGCTCAACGTCTTGTTGCTTAAATAATGCATCGTAAATATCTAAGACTGTACCGCCAGGGTAGCCGAATAGATATTTTACCTTAAGTGCAGAAAGTGCTTTTACCACTAGTTCCGCACCAGTATGTAGCTCTGTGCTCATATATGATCCCTTTATTTATAATGTAATAGCTATAAAAAAACCCCCGGTCTTTGCAGAGCGAGGGTTTTATTTTGATATTTTTTATTTACTTTTTACACACAAAATCGCCCACGCAATGGTTTAAAGACCATGACGACAATGAGGAGTGAATTAAGTGTATTTGATAAAAGCATTATTATATTGCTAACCGTAAAAAGTAAGTTTGTTCAAAAGTTATACCCATAGTTTTAAGGTGTTTGTATACAAGAGTCAATGGAAAGTTACTATTTTGCTAATAATTTTATTCTCTGAGTTATGATTAAAATGAGTATGGTGCACTATATTCTTTGAATTTCAGGTCATATAGTAAATAAAGCGTAATTTTAAATGGTATTTTAGGTATACTTAATATGTAGTGTATATAAACTTAAGTGGTTGATTTTATTTGTAACCTTACTGCTATTTGTTAATGTTTTTTATCAGGGTACATAGGTAGTATTGCAAGTTACATATTTCAACAAATTTTCATTATTGATGTGTTAGTCTACTGACTATAAATTGTTATTCATCGACGTTAACAGGACGGACTTATGTTAAAAAGTAAACTAATTATTATACTCGCACTTATAGGCAGTGTTGCTGGTTGCGCGTCGACCCAACAAGCTCGGGTCAACTTTGATCGAAATAGTGAAATATCAACCACTGATTACAAAACGTTTTCATGGTTAAAAGAAACTAAAGTATTGGCTGAGCCTGTTGATGTTAATCCTGTAATGAAAGTTAGAATTGATAATGCCATTGAACAAGCATTTATTGCCAAGGGTTATCAGTTAATTGACAATGCAGAGCAAGCAGATTTTACCATTTCCTATACAATGGGTAGCCGAGAAAAAGTAAAAGTTGATTCATTGCCTACCACTTATCGTTCTGGCTTTGTTTGGGGACATAGATATTATGGTGGTATTGGTATAAGCAATGAAACTCATGTTAGAAACTATACCGAAGGTAAATTGGCAATCGATGTTTATGACGTTGAAAGTCATCAGCCAGTTTGGCATGGTTGGGCTGTTAAACGCATAAAATCAGCCGACCAAGATAATCCGAGTAAAGCGATCAAATCTGTTGTTGAGCAAGTGGTCGCACAGTTTTAATCAAGATTTAATTATAAATCTAAAAGTTAGTTTTAATCAAAGCGCAGTTTTCTGCGCTTTTTTTTGAATGAATTTTATATATTCTAATCGTGATTATTTAGTGCTGATACATCTATTTACTTTCTCTTTGGCGTATAAGCAAATTCAATACGATTACCACTTGGCTCTCGTATCATCATATGAATGGTAGGACCTTTACCATTTAATTCAGGTGAAAACTCAATAACTAAGTTAGGCACAGTTTTAAACCTGCGGTGTAACTCATGTAACATACCCTCACTAGCAACACTTAATGCAAGATGATGTAAGCCAACGTTATTTTTACGATCAAAGGGGACTACTAGATTGGTATTTTTTGTTTGCCAAAGTGTAAGAAAAAGCTCGCCATCAGTAACAAATACTGACGGATAATCTGGATATCCTCCTGCTTTTCTCCAACCTAAAGTGTTAATAAAAAAGTCTGATGATGCTTGAAGGTTTTTAACCGTTAGCCCTAAGTGATTTAGCCCTGTGGTCATTACTGTATTCTCATGAATACTTTTTTCACTCGTGCTATTTTGTCTGTTACTTATGGCGCTTGCTGGTTTTGATATTGTTACTAGTACCATTAGTATAAGTAATAAATGCTTAGTCATTATGTTCTCCAATTGTAAAGTTGCTATAGTTGACCGTGAAATAGTCTTGAGTCATTCAATTAAATTTATTTATGTTATTTCAATTGCTTATTAAGTAACATCGAAACTTAGGCTTGTTATTAGTGATTAAAAAAGGATGTAAATGAAGTTTAGTTTTTATCTTATACTGGTTAGCTTATTATTTTTAATGGCATGCTCACAAACACAGCTCCACATTGTCAATCAAGGCTATAGTGAAGAACGTATCAACTCGTTGATTTCGAAACTTAAAAAGCTCGATGTGAGTGTCGTTAAGTCGAATGTCACAATACCTAATAACTTTCCTAATAGTACAATTGCTACCAATCCAAGTTTTACTGACATTAATTTGTTAAATAGTGTCGAGTCGTTACTTTCAACTTCTGGCATAGAAAGCCCTTCACACTTAACTTTTGCGCAAGGTAAACACTTTTATAGTGTTAATCATTTAGGCGTGTATTTACGAAATGAAAGTAATGTTGTACCCACAATGCCACCGTATCTGAGAACACAGTACTGTGAATTTGCTGACGCGACAATTATGTTTTCTCGTGATGGAAGGTTTGTTCTTGAATTTGAAAAAGCCGCTTATGATGAGGAGTTGGCTACTGTTAAAGGTAACTATGCTTTCGATAGCGTTAGCCTGCAATTGATTACCGATCATAAGATTTCACAATCATACAGCTTAAAAAGAGAAATTAAGCAAACACAACTTGGAGAAAGGCCGGCAGACGTTTTTAAACCTGACGCTATTAATTCAGCATTACCTGCATTGAGTTGTGAGTTTTTAATCATTTATATGGAGTAAATGAATTTACTTTTTTACAGCTGGTTAGTGGTATTAAGTAGGTGCAGTTTGGCTATGATTAATTGCAGAAAATTTCAAGGCACGAACATTGGAAGCTTAGCGGTACGAACCTTGAAAATAAAACATAAAATGGTGACGAAAATACTACGCTCGCTATACCTTAAATGGATGTTCAACTAAGTTAAATGTTGCGTTATTTTCACCAAACACAAAAATATGACATTGCTTCCAAGACTCAGGTAACTGCCAAGTATTGTTATTTTCTATTGAATAAACATGGCGTTTATTAGCGCAGCGAATATCCATTTTTGACAACTTGCCTTTAATACCGGTTAATGTGAACTCATTGCGTACTAGAGAATGTTGCCAATAATCATCATTTCGAATATCGGCACTTACTACCACATCCTTATCTGAATTAACAAACTCATCAACACGTTTTATTACCGCGTTAAAGCTTTCTAAGTAAGGTTTTACTGCGGGATTTTTTTCCATCCTTTTAAAAGTGCTATAGGCTTGCTTTAATCGATTTAATTTTAGTTCTAAGTTAAACCGTTGCTCTAAAATTGATAACGCGTGTTCACTATTTTTTTCATTTTCGATAAAGTTTACTTTATATAGGTGAGATAGTTGCAATGCGTCGTCACCTATATCTTTGGCATATTGTGCGTGAAGTAGCTGCAAAAAGTTGTTTTCCGACATATGCAAATATTTTATTTTTTTAAGGCTAGCTAAGTACTCATCAACTTCAGAGTAGTTTTTCTCTTTTAGTGCTTTTATTGCTTTTTTATAGGTGCGATTAAACTTTCGAGTAACTTTTGTTGTACCATCACCGCTCATATGAAAGTCAAGCCGAACATTATTAACACATTGCTGAATAGGTTCGCCATTTTCCATTGCAGGTTCATATTGCCATTTCATTACCGCTTTTTTTGCAGCTAAGGTGATGTCTTTACTACCTGAGTTATCGATATCAATAACGTTAGAAACGCTACCATCTTTTTCAATAATAAAGCTAAATTTTGCCCAACCCTCACGATTACTTCGGGCCGCATTGACCGGGTATGTAGGATGAACTCGAACTTTGGGAACTGGTTCTGTTGTCGTACTTAAGTGCTTTGATATCTCGATAGCATTAGTGCTATTAGATAATAATACTGATGATATTATGCTGATAGTGAAGAGTTTATTCATTTTTACGTCCATGTTTTATTAATGGCATAAACGTAACACAAAGCTATTTTATTTTAAATATATTCTCAGTGTTTTAGGGGTTTTCTTTAAGCCACAAATTGAATGCACTTTTTACAGCACTTTTTACTGTGGGATCTGAATTTTTATTTAGTGCCATACAATGTTCATTATTGGCATCCTTATGTAATTTAAAGCCTACAGAGAAGTCATCTATGGTGAAGTTAGAATCTTGTATTCGATAAATTAAAGCGTCTCTAGATTGAATAACTGCGTCGATTCTTCCTTTAAGTAGCTTCTTGATATTATTCTCTTCGCTAGATGATACCGTTAAATTTTTCCCTTCCTTAAAACCATTACTAACCATGTAGTTATGACTATTATCGTTGCGTAATACGCCAACTACAGCATTACCTAAAGAAGCCAAACGGCTAATGTCAGTACTATTTGTTTTTAATTTATAGATGTTTACCGGCGTTTTAGCATGAATAGGGCAGAACCATTCGAAATAAGGGGTACGTTCGGGGGTTTTGTAAATAGAGTAAATTAACACGTTGGGTTTATTCATCGCTAAATAATAGCTGCGAGCCCAAGGATAAGTCGTTATTTGGTATTGAAGTGGAGAGTTGTCAAATATGGCTTTAATTTTTTTGGTTACAACCCCTGAGACCTCATTATTAGCCTTAGTGTTTTGCACAATGTAAGGTGGCCAATGTTCACTAACTATTTCTAATGACGGCTTTTTATCATTAGCAAAAGTACAAAAACAAGTAAAAATAACAAGGGGGAATAAATACTTCAATTACGACTTCCTATAAATTCTCTTTATAAAGATATGAAAATAATGTAATTAATTTCAATTATATTATTTTCTTTTTAAGTATAGTAAAAATTAAAGTAATAAAAGTAGAACTAAATCAAGAAATAGCAGCTTACTCAATATTGGGTCTAGACATTATTTTAGTTAATTCGATAGCTGCCTCAATAGGCTGTTCCATCGGAAAGCAATGATGGTCGCCAAACATTTGCCATTTGATGTTTTTGTTAACCTTAGCTGCGCGTTTTACCGCCGATGGAATAAAAAAATAAGTGTTATTAGCAACTAGTATATTAACGGGTAAATTAATTTCTCTTACCGCACGCCAAAGTCCTTTAGGGTATGAACCAAATATTGATGCCTCCCATTTAGGTGAACAAGACAGTTTTACATAGTTATCCTCGTTAGTGATAGTTGAATAGCGGCAATAGTCGTTAATTACTTGTGCATGCCACGGTTTGTAAAATGGCTTTATAGCAATTTCGTTGTTCATTATTTCTAAGCTTGGCCAAATTGAAGTACGGTTACTGACCGACTTTATTAGCGCTCTATGGCGCCAAGTGCCAGTAGCGCGCATTAATTGCTGCGCAATAATCATTTCGTTCTTGAAAAGAACAGGGTCAAGTAAAATTATCTCACTAAATAGATCTGGATATTTAGTTGCGGCCAATAGCGTTAGCACTGCGCCCATTGAGTGGCCAATACCAATCAAAGGTCCATCTTGTGCTACATTAGCTTGCTTATATATGGCGTCTGCTACAGTGTTCGCCATTTTTTGCCAGTCAGGCATACCTTTGGAAGGCTGTGTAGATTGCCCATGACCAGGAACATCGGTAAGCCAAATAGCACTATCTTCAGGCAGTTGAGATGCCATAGCTGCTAGTGTCATCGCTGAAAAGCCCGTACCGTGTAATAAATGTATACGTTTTCCAGATTTTTCCCCTGTACGATAATAACCGTTGACTGTCATTTGGCTTTTAGATTTTTGCTGCCATTGATGACCATTATGTAGCACCAATGGTTTTTGATATATTGCTGTATTTGGGCTCTGGGATTCTGACATTTTTAGTAAGTTACTAGGTATTGAAGTTTAATTTTATTAACATAACAATTAACTGGTCTGATGTGAAGGTTGTTAGGCATAGTACCTATAAATGTTACCTTATTATTACAATCAAACCGCCTTTAAAAACAACGCATGATAACATGTTTAGTCAATATAAAAGTTAATAGCTACATTTTTAATATTTGAATTTTACAGTTATGGTAGAAGTAATTTGAATTTACTAAGCGTACTCAATATAAAAAGTTTTTGTTACTTAAGTTTATTGATCTATTAATTGCTAAGTAATCTTAATCTTTAGGTGCGCTCTGGTTAAATCTGCTGATATAATGTCGGCCATAATACTATTTAAATTTTCATATTTTAGGGGTTCTGTGGATGTCGGAAGTTGAAAACCGTCCAACCAATTTTATTCGTCAAATTATTGATGCCGATCTTGCTAGTGGTAAGCACAACAGTGTGCAGACACGTTTTCCGCCGGAGCCGAATGGCTACCTGCATATTGGTCATGCGAAGTCTATTTGTTTGAATTTTGGTATTGCTCAAGACTACAACGGTTTATGTAATTTACGCTTTGACGATACTAACCCTGAAAAAGAAGACATTGATTATGTAAACTCTATTCAAGCTGACGTTAAGTGGTTAGGTTTTGAATGGGCTGGCGATATTCATTATTCTTCAGGCTACTTTGATCGTTTATATAGTTATGCTGTTGAGCTTATCGAAAAAGGCTTAGCTTATGTTTGTTTTTTAAATGCCGAAGAAACACGTGAATATCGTGGCACGTTAAAGCAACCAGGTAAAAATAGCCCATACCGTGATACGTCAGTTGAAGAAAACCTCGCGTTATTTGAAAAAATGAAAGACGGTGGCTTCAAAGAAGGTGAATGTGCATTACGTGCGAAAATAGACATGGCATCAAGTTTCATGTGTATGCGTGATCCAATTATTTATCGTGTTAAATTTGCTCACCATCACCAAACAGGTGACAAGTGGTGCATTTACCCAATGTATGATTTTACTCATTGTATTTCTGATGCCATTGAAGGTGTTACACATTCAATTTGTACCTTGGAGTTTCAAGATAACCGTCGTCTGTACGACTGGGTAATTGACAACATCTCAATTGAAACTACGCCACATCAATATGAATTTTCGCGCTTAAACCTTGAATACACGGTGATGAGTAAGCGTAAACTTAATAATTTGGTTGAAGAAAACTTAGTTAGCGGTTGGGACGACCCACGTATGCCAACCATTGCTGCATTTCGTCGTCGCGGTTTTACGCCTGCGTCTATGCGCGAATTTGCTAAACGCATTGGTGTGACAAAAATGGATAATACCGTAGAAATGAGTGTTTTAGATGCTTGTATCCGCGAAGATCTAAATGACAACGCACCACGTGCAATGGCAGTACTTGATCCAATTAAATTGGTGATTGAGAACTATCCTGAAGGGCAAGTTGAAAACTTAGATGTTAAAAATCATCCAAGTGATGAAAGCCAAGGCACTCGCGTAGTTCCGTTTGCTAAAGCGCTTTACATTGAAGCGGAAGACTTTAGAGAAGAAGCCAATAAAAAGTACAAACGCCTAGTGCTTGATAAAGCCGTACGTTTACGTGGCGCTTATGTAGTAACTGCAACGCGCTGTGATAAAGACGAAGCAGGCAATGTTACAACTGTTTACTGTAAATATGATGCTGAAACCTTAGGTAAAAATCCAACTGATGGTACTAAGCCAAAAGGTGTTATTCATTGGGTTGCAGCTGAGCAGAGTCTTGATGCTGAAATTCGTTTATATGACCGTTTATTCACCGTACCAAACCCAGGTGCAGAAGAAGACTTTCATACGGTGATGAATCCTGAGTCATTAGTGACTATTCCTAATGCCAAAGTTGAGCCAAGCTTAGCCACTGCTGAGCCTGAAAAAGCCTTTCAATTTGAACGCCAAGGTTACTTCTGTCTTGATAATAAAATTTCAGCACAAGATAGCGCTGAAGGAAAGTTAGTGTTTAACCGCACGGTTGGTTTACGTGATACTTGGGCGAAAATCTCAGGTTAATCAATGTAGAACACAAAAGGTTAATATATAAAAAGCTCATAAGTTAACGCTTATGAGCTTTTTTATGTACACGATGTACGGTATGCCATGATCACATGGATGTGAAGGAATGGCGATGGTCATGCCTCTCTTAGACGTCCTGGCTTTCGAGGCATTAGTGCACCCCTGCACGTCGAAGAATAGTGTCAAGGTCACATGGTAGTTCTTAGATATTCCTAGCTTCACGACATTAATACGTCCTGTATGTCGATATGAAGGAATGGCGATGTTCTGGCCTTTCTCAGGCATCTTGCCTTTCAAGGCATTAGTACATCATTTGGAGTTTGCTCCTTGTTGTAAATATCACAGTTTTCTAAAGCTAGAACAAAAAATTGCATAATAAATCTTTGAAAGTAAAAGATATTGAGTTATTTTGAATCACTCCAAAGTAGGTGGCAATTACTGATACATCTACATAATAAGCTGTAAGGGCAATAGACAGGATACAATTAAGTGATAATTGAACGCTTTATCAACCTAAGCCAAGATGAACTAGACAAACCAATCTACCGAATAATGCCGGTAAATAGGTTGTTCGAGAGCATTGTGAGTAAACGGAATGTCCTAGTGCCGCCACATAAATGGAATGATCCATTTGAAAATTTGTTGCTTAAACATAGAACAAAATTCGAAATAAATTACGTTGAAAAGACCGGTGTTCTAAGCCCTGCTAGTAGTAAGGTTTATGGTCAATGTTGGACTACGCACAAAGAAACAGATGCAATGTGGAGAATTTACTCCAACGATGAGAGTGGTGCAAAAGTAAAAACAACACCTAGACTTTTAATGAGTGCGATAAACGACGATTCTAATAATTCGAATGTATATATTGGTAAGGTTCAATATTTAAATAAAGGAGAACTATTAGATAAGCTAGAAGGCCTTGATGCATATATATCTGATAAAGATGTAGCTGAGTCACTGTTCTATAAAAGAAAAGAGTTTAGCCATGAAAAGGAAGTACGGCTAGTCCACACTAATGGTAAAGGCAATATACATAAGCATGTAATTAACCCAAATTCACTTTTTGAAGAGGTTGTGTTTGATCCAAGGATTAACGGCCACCTTTATGAAGCCTATAAAGGTGCTTTGGTTAAACATGGCTACAACGGAAAAATCGAGAAATCATCCTTATATCAGCTGCCTGACGAGCTCAAGCGCAGGAAATGAAATCGCTAACATGGGGCTGCCACGAAAAATTTACTCGCTAGCAATTCTACAACATCACTAAATCGAAAATAGCCTAATCAAATTCCGTTTGGTTAGGCTAACTCATATGACAACAACTAAAGTTTAGTAGCTGCCTTCATCGCAGTAACAAATTCAGCTAATGCTGTTAGCATGGCGTTATTGTCATCAAGGTTATTTTCAATGATTTTAACCACTGCAGAGCCACTAATTGCACCTTTTGCACCTGTCGCTAATGCTTCTTTAACTTGTGCTGGTTTAGATATGCCAAAGCCAATCACTGATGGTGCTGCTTGAAAGTTATCCAAGGCATTGATCAGTTTATGTCCTGTCATTTTCGCTTCAGTTTCTGTGCCTGTTACACCAACACGGCTAAGTACATAAGTATAACCTGCACCTAGTTGTGCAACTTTCTCTAACGTTGCTGCACTGGCGTTTGGTGGCGCGATAAAAATAGGCGCAACACCATGTTTTATTGCCGCTTCTCTGAACGGCTGACTTTCGCGAATAGGCAAGTCAGCAATTAATACCGAATCAACGCCTGCTGCGGCAACATCTTTATAGAATGTATCAATACCACGGGCAAAGACTAAGTTACCGTAGAGTAATAAACCAATCGGCATATCAGGTGCGTAAGCACGAACACGCGCCAAAATGTCTAAACAAATATCAGTATTGATATTGGCATTTAAGGCTCTAAGTGCTGCCATTTGAATGGTCATACCGTCGGCACTAGGGTCTGAAAATGGAATACCTAATTCAAGTGCATCTGCGCCTGCATCAATAAGTGTTTTAATAACTTCAAATGACTGCTCGGCATTTGGGTCGCCAATGGTCACGAAAGGAATAAAAGCGCCTTGGTTTTTCTCTGCTAAGTTTTTAAAAGCAACATCGTAGCGTGTACTTATTTGGTTAGCTTGGCTCATTATGCTTCTCCTCTGTGTTTTACTTTGCTGCCATCGAGAGTGCTTTGCTCTGCAGTTTCCGGAGAAATAATAGCGTTTACATGTGCTAAGTCTTTATCTCCACGTCCTGACAAGTTAACTAAAAATACTGTTTCTTCTGTCACCTCATCGGCCATTTTCAATGCTTGTGCTAACGCATGTGAAGACTCAAGTGCAGGAATAATACCTTCATTGCGAGCTAATAACTGAAAGGCTTCTAGTGCTTCATCGTCATTAATTGGTACATATTGCGCACGACCAGAATCTTTTAATTGTGCGTGTTGTGGGCCAACCGCAGGGTAGTCTAAACCAGCAGATACTGAATAAGACTCTTCTATTTGACCATTGTCATCTTGCATAATGTAGGTGTAGTTGCCGTGCAGCATACCTTTAGTACCTGCAACTAATGTCGCGCCGTGGTGTGTGGTATTTATACCTTTACCACCAGCCTCAACACCAATTAGTTTTACGCCTTCATCACCAATAAAGTCATTGAACATGCCAATAGCGTTTGAACCACCACCAACACAAGCAATAACATAATCAGGTAAACGACCTTCTTCCGCTAACAATTGCTGCTTAGCTTCTTCGCCGATCATTTTTTGAAATTCACGGACAATTGTTGGAAATGGATGTGGGCCTGCCGCAGTACCTAACAAGTAATGTGCGTTGTCATAATTAGCAGACCAGTCACGTAATGCTTCATTCACCGCATCTTTTAGTGTGCCACTGCCGGCAGTCACAGGAATAACTTCTGCGCCCATTAGTTTCATGCGAAAAACATTTGGCTGTTGACGCTGACAATCAACTGCGCCCATATAAACTTTACATTTTAAGCCCAATAATGAACAAGCAATAGCCGTAGCAACACCATGTTGGCCTGCACCTGTTTCGGCAATTATTTCTGTTTTACCCATACGCTTTGCTAGTAAAGCCTGACCCAACACTTGGTTAGTTTTATGTGCGCCGCCGTGCAATAAATCTTCACGTTTAAGGTAAATTTTTGCTAGCGGGTTTTTAACAATATTACGACACAAGGTTAGTGGCGTAGGGCGGCCAGCATAGCTAGTCAGTAGTTTGTTAAATTCAGTTAGAAAGGCTTCATCAGATTGCGACTCGATAAAGGCTTGCTCTAATTGCTCTAATGCTGGCACTAAAAGTTCGCCAACGAACATACCGCCAAATTCACCAAAGTAAGCGGGTAGTGTTTTCTTTTCTGTATTTTTTGTAACAGTCATTTTAATAATTCCGTATTTGCGTGAATACTGAGTTAAGTTTTTCACGGCTTTTTACGCCTGGACTATCCTCAACACCTGAGTTGATATCCAAACCGAATATATCTTGAGCGCTTTGTAGTGCTAATGCGCTATTAATGTTGTCTTGACCTAATCCACCCGCGAGCATACACGTAGACAATAGTTGCTCACTTTCAGTTAACGATTGCCAACCAAAGGCTTCTCCGCTGCCAGGGTTTTTGCCATCAAGCACCCAGTGGTCAACATGCGTGAAAGTTAGTGGGGGAATAGCGTTTTCAACTTTTACTGCTTTCCAAATTTGGCAGTTGGTTGGTAATGCCGCTTTTAATTGGTTGATAAATTCTTCATTCTCTTCGCCATGTAATTGCACGGCAAAAAGCGCTAAAGCTTTTGCATGTTCAACTATATTGCTAATGCTTTCATTAACGTAAACACCAACATAATTTAGGCTAGGTACATTGCTCACTATGTTTTGAGCTTGTGATAACGAAATACAGCGTGGAGACTTTTCGGCAAAAATTAAGCCGCCAAATTGCGCGCCAGTAACTACGGCACTTTCGGCAAATTCTGTGGCGGTTAAACCACAAACTTTATTGTTACCGTAAATAAGTGTTCGACATGCTAAATCAATATCATCTTGTGCCATGACTGAACTACCCACTAAAAAGCCATCAACGGCAGGCGCAAGCTCTCTTACTTGGTCGTTGGTATAAATACCTGACTCAGAAATGACAATGCGGTCTGCTGGGATTTTCGGCGCAAAATCAAAAGTACGTGAAATATCAGTTGATAGATCTCTTAAGTTACGATTATTAATACCAATAAGCTTAGCGTTAAGCGTTATTGCCCGTGTTAGCTCTTCGTCATTTGATACTTCGGTTAAAATCGCCAAATTTAAAGATTTAGCAACGCTTTCTAATTGTTGATATTCTTCATCGTTAAGTACACTTAACATCAGTAAAATTGCGTCAGCGCCATAGTGACGAGCCAAATATACTTGGTAGGTATCAACAAAGAAGTCTTTATTTAATACTGGGCAGCTAACTATGTCAGTGACGGTTTTTAAGTAGTCAAAGGTGCCTTGAAAGTACTTTTCATCGGTGAGCACTGAAATAGCGGCTGCGTATTTATCATAAACTTTACAAATACTGGCGACATCAAAATCACTTCTAATTAAGCCTTTAGAAGGAGATGCTTTTTTGCACTCTAAAATAAAACCTGCATTTGCGTTGCCTTGGTTTCTATCAAGCGCGGCATACATATCTTTTTCGCTTGGCTGTAATGAACTTTTAAAGCGCTCTAAAGGAAAGTCGATTTTTCGTTGCGCTACTTCAATGCGTTTATCAGCAACAATTCTTTCTAATACATTCATTTTTAAAACTATCCTTGGTTTTTGTCGCTACTGTCGCTGTTTGATAATAAAACTAATTGTTCTAAGCTTTTTAGCGCTTTACCCGAAGCTAGTACATTTTTTGCTAACGTCGCGGCAGCTTTTAAGTTGTCGGCTTTACCATGTAAATAGAGTAGGGCTGCACAGTTAATAATGACGGCACTATTATGAGCGTTTTGCCCATTACCCGATAGAATAGCTTTAATAATGTCGGCATTTTCTTGTGGCGTGCCACCTTTGATATCTGCTAGTTCATAACGGCTTAAGCCGAAATCTTCAGGTGTTACTACCTTGTGCTCTAGCTTGCCTTGGTTAATTTCACAAACATGTGTTTCACCATGTAAGGCTATTTCGTCTAAACCACTGCCATGTACAACCCAAGCGCGTTCTACACCTGTTAACATCAGACTTTTTGCCATGGTAGGAATTAATGTAGGCGTATAAACTCCTAATAGCATGACTTTCGGCGCTGCCGGATTTACCAAAGGACCCAAAATGTTAAACAAGGTTCTAATGCCCATGGCTTTACGCACTGGCCCTGCATGTTTAAAACCTGGGTGATAAGCAGGAGCATAAAGAAAGCATAAATTTGTATGCTGTAAACATTTGCTTGCCGTTGCTGGCGACATCATTAAATTGACACCAAAGGCTTCTAATAAATCCGCAGAGCCCGACATACTTGAAACACTGCGATTACCATGTTTTGCCATAGGTAAACCACAGGCTGAGGCTAAAATTGCCGCGGTAGTCGAAATGTTGATGGTATTTGCACCATCACCACCAGTGCCTACGCAATCACTAACCGCATGTGCTTGTGGCGGAAACGGTGTGGCATATTCTCTTACTGCCACGGCAGCACCGGCAATTTCTTCAGGTGTTTCACCTTTTATTTTTAGCGCGGTAAGTACACTAGCGAATAATTCAGGCGCAATATTACCTTGCATTACCTCACTGAAAAATGAATGAGACTGTGCTTGTGACAGTGATTGACCATCAACAAGTTGTTGTAGAATATTTTCCATGATTAATCCTTGCTCTGCGCTTGCTTGGCTATTTTATTTTGGCACAAACAGTCAAGGCTTTGCGCCAGTAATGTGCTACCAAAAGTGGTTAAAATTGATTCAGGGTGAAATTGAAAGGCAATGATATTATCTTGCTTTTGCGCGATAGCCATTGGTAGTTTTTCACCATTATCAGTAATTAAATATGCTGTAGTTTCAAGTGCTTCAGGCATTTTTAAACCAACTAATGAATGATAACGCGCAACGGGCAACGATTGCTGAATGTTATTAAATTCGTCACGCTCGGTATGGGTAATATTTGAAGCTTTACCGTGCACTATCTCAGGCGCTCTGCCAACATTGCCGCCATAATGCTCAATTAATGCTTGATGGCCAAGGCAGATACCTAACATGGGAAATTGACCAACAGCAAGTTTGATTAACGCCATTAAACAACCAGCATTAGCTGGTGTTCCAGGCCCTGGTGATAACACTAAAATCACCCCTGCAGGATTTTCGTTTTGCTTTTCCATTAACTTTTGAAAAATAAAATCAGCACTTAAAGTGTTGCGATAAATGGTTAATTGGTAGCCTAAACAACGAAACTCATCAACTAAGTTATAAGTGAACGAGTCGAGATTATCTATCATTACAATCTCTGGTAAAGAGTCTGGTAAAGAATCCGTTAAAGAGCTTGGTAAAGTATCAGACGTTAGTTTCGCTAAACTCATGATTGAACCTCCTTGTCGCCGGCGCTTATAATTAATTCTTTATTTTCAGCTTCAATAACAGCACTGATCACCGCTTGTGCTTTTTGTCTGGTTTCATTGGCTTCAGATTGCGGGTCAGAATCAAATACCACACCTGCACCTGCTTGAACTTGTGCAATGTTATTTTTAACAAAGGCAGAACGAATAACGATACAAGTATCCATATCACCATCACCAGTTAAATAGCCTACTGCACCGCCGTAACTACCACGACGTTTACCTTCAACTTGTCGAATCAGTGAGGTTGCTTTTACTTTTGGCGCGCCGGAAAGGGTACCCATATTCATACAGGCTTGATAGGCGTGTAATGCATCTAGTTCTGTTTCTAACGTGCCGCAAACGCGAGAAACAAGGTGCATAACGTGCGAGTAACGGTCAACTTTAAGTAAATCGGCAACGTGGCGAGTACCTGGTTGGCTTACTCTAGCAATATCGTTGCGGGCTAAATCAACTAGCATAATATGCTCAGCTAGTTCTTTTTTATCTAGGCGTAAATCAAGCTCTATTCGGCTGTCTAAGTCTGGTGATAAACTTCCGTCAGCGTTAAAACCACGAGGACGTGTACCAGCGATAGGGTAAATCTCAACTTGTCGATTACTTTGTTGATATTTTAAAGCGGATTCAGGTGATGCGCCAAACATACAAAAGTCACTGTCTTGTAGATAAAACATGTAAGGACTTGGGTTGCGACGTTTTAATGCTTTATAAGCATTAAGAGTATTAGAGCAAGGCAAGCTAAAAGTGCGAGAAGGCACTACTTGAAAAATATCGCCGGCTAAAATGTTCTCTTTTAAATTATTGACGATTTGGCAAAACGCTTGGTCATCAATATCACAAGTTAAGCTGTCGTCAGTTGTACTTTGACTTGAAGTTGTTGAAGCTTTTAATGACAGTGTTGCGGTAACACTGTTTGCCAGTGTCACTTTAATTGCCGCAACTTTATTTGTCAGTGCTGCCTTTGCCTCTTCATAGTGTTGACCAGAGAACAGGTTGGCAATAACTTCACTTGATTGTTTTTCATGGTCAATAACAATCAAGGTTTCAGCAAGATAAAATACAAAATCAGGGCAGGTGTTTTCACTATTAGCAACATTGGGTAGCTGTTCACTGACTGCCATCATATCAAAAGCAAAGGCACCACCTAAAAATACCGCGAAAGGGTGGTCAGTTAAATTAGTTAACTGTTGAAAAAGGCGTAAGCTTTGAAATGGGTTGACGGCAAGTAGTCGAGAGCGCTCATCTAGTTCTTCTGGCGTAGCCAAAAAAGTCGCAGTAAAAGCATGACTATTTGCAGTTTCAGTAATATCGGCATGGGCTACTAGTATTTGTTTGGCAAAAGCTAAGGCATTTTCGCCATTTTTACTGAGGGCAGTAAACGATACGTTATTGCCATGACAAACAATTTTAACGGCAGTATCGGCGAGTAATAGACTTTTCAGTTGGTGCTTTTTATCGATTTCCGCCGATTCAAGCAAAAGGGTGTTTTCTTTTAAATTACCACTTTCATCACCACATAAAGTGTGAAAAACAGCAAGTGGATCGCTTTGGTAACTTAAGTGTTCAGTGAAGCTAGTAACCGTGCCTAATTGCAGGCGGTTTTCGGTATTATTATCGGCATAACTACCGGCATTACTATCAGCGCTATCATATTGTTGATTATTCTTGTTCATTTTTATTGGTATTCCTAAATAGTTTTAAATACGGTCATCCAGCGTAAATAGGCAAAAGCCACCACAAAAACCAACGTTTAACTTTAATTCGTAACATAGTTAATCTCTAAAATTTATAACTGAAAAATTAGTTATTTATCAGTTTGCTAAAAGCAAAAAACCCGCAATAAAGTGCGGGTTTTCGGAATTTTTACTTACAAGTAAACATCACAACCCACTTATGTAGAGTTATGCCACCACCAAATCAAAGAAATAGTTTGTTTTACTTGTATCATTATCTGTTTTATCTCAGTAAAATTGATTTATTCACTTGCCAAATAAGCGACTTGATATTGCTTAAGGCATTTAAGTCCCTATAGAAGAACCGATCACAGTTATGTTGTCAACCACTGATTTTCAAAATGATAAAGATTTATCAAACTTACGGGTTGATTTACATAGCCATACTAATTGCTCTGATGGTGCACTGACGCCGCAAGAGCTAATAGAACGGGCGGTTAACTTTCAAATTGATGTTTTAGCCATCACTGATCACGATACGGTATCGGGCCTTGATAGTGCAAAACAAACTATTTTAGACAAAAATATTCCATTAACATTAATTGATGGCATTGAAATATCAACCGAATGGCAAGGCTTTGAAATTCATATTGTCGGCTTGAATATTGATCCCAATAATGAAGCATTGTTGTCATTGATTGCACAACAACAGCAACGCCGAGAAACCCGTGCAATTACCATGGGCGAAAAATTAACCAAATGCGGTTTTCCTGATGTTTATCAGCAAGCAAAAGCGTTAGCAGGTGCAGGTTCAATTACTCGTGCACATTTTGCCAGAGTATTGTTGCAACAAGGTGCGGTGAGTAAAATGCAGGCGGCCTTTGACAAATATATTGGCAAAGGTAGCCGAGCTTATGTAAAACCGAATTGGTGTAGCATTGAAGAAGCCGTGGCTATCATTCATGCTGCGGGCGGTGTAGCAGTAATGGCACATCCTATTCGATATGATTTATCAACTAAGTGGTTACGTCGTTTAATTGTCCATTTTAAGGCGGTTGCAGGCGACGGTTTAGAAGTGGTTTTACCACAAATGAACGACGCACAACGAAAATTAATGCTAAGCTTTTGTTTAGAATATGATTTACATGCATCGATGGGGTCTGACTTTCATCAGCCAAGTCGTTGGAGTGATTTAGGTCGTAATTTAAGAATGCCTGAGCATGCCAAGCCTATTTGGCAAATATGGTAAGAAATTACTACCCAGTCAATAATTTTAGTTATTAATCGGAGCTCATCATGAGTCAGTTTTTTTATGTACACCCTGATAACCCACAAGGTCGATTAATGAAGCAAGCTGCCGCTATCATTAGCCAAGGTGGCGTTATTGTTTATCCAACCGATTCTGGTTATGCCTTAGGTTGTCACATTGGTGACAAAAAAGCCTTAGAGCGTGTTTGTAAAATTAGAGATATAGATAAAGAGCATAACTTTACCCTGATGTGCTGTGATTTGTCTGAATTGTCTGAATACACCCGTGTTGATAACAGTGCTTTTCGATTATTGAAAAATAACACGCCTGGTCCTTACACCTTTATTTTTAAAGGCTCAAAGGAAGTGCCAAAAAGACTGCTGAATCCAAAACGTAAAACCATTGGTATTCGTGTGCCTGATAATGCCATTGCGCAAGCCTTGTTGGAAGAGTTGGGCGAGCCGATCATGTCAACAACGCTTATCATGCCAGGTGAAAGTACTGCTGAATTTGACCCTGAGCATATTCGCGATATTTTAGAGCATCAAGTTGACTTAATCATCAACGGTGGCCATTTAGGTGAGCATCCAACAACGGTTATCGACTTTTCAAACGATGACGTTGAAATTATTCGTGTTGGCGAAGGCGATCCAACGCCGTTTCAATAAGTCGTTAAAATAGTCGAAAATTAATGTCAGATACTACTGAATCAACATTGGAAAACGCCGTTCTTGATGGTACGAAAGCGTCAGGCGTTATGCTGCAACAAGTGCTGCCTTTTGCTTTTCTGCGTGGCAAAGCCATTGTTGATAAACCACAAGACTTATTTATTCCGCCTGATGCTCTAGAAGTTATTCTGGAGATGTTCGAAGGGCCGCTTGATTTATTGTTGTATTTAATTCGCAAGCAAAAATTCGATATTTTAGACTTACCCATCGCGCCAATTACCACGCAATACATGGCATATGTTGAGCTAATGAAAGACATTAAGCTGGAATTAGCGGCTGAATATTTAGTAATGGCGTCGATTTTAGCTGAGATTAAATCTCGGTTGTTACTACCAAAGCAAGCGGTAGAAGAGGAAGAGGGCGATCCTCGTGCTGAGTTAGTACGAAAATTACAAGAATACGAAGTAATTAAGCAGGCAGCAGAAAATATTGATGAGTTGCCACGCTTAGGCCGAGATAATTTTATGGCTCAAGTGGAACTAGCTGACAATTTTGTCCCCCACATTGAAAACACTAATGTTGATTTGCAGGAGTTAGTTGCGGCTTTACAAGGGGTTATCAAACGAACACAAGCTTTTGAACATCACCATATTCAAAAAGAGTCGTTATCAACCAGAGAGCGTATGGCTTACATATTATCAACGCTTAAAAGTGCCAGTGATAAAAAGTGTTATGTTGATTTTAGTGACTTATTTACTCTTGAAGAAGGTCGAAATGGTGTCGTGGTAACCTTTTTAGCGATATTAGAATTAATAAAAGAATCGTTAATTGATTGCCTACAAACTGAGGTTTATGGGCGCTTACGGGTTTGTTTACCTAAACTTGCAGAGTAAGTTCCTAAACTCTTAAGTTTTAATATTTTCCAAATACAGTACCGAGAAATATGAACGACAGAATACGCTTTAAAGATATCGATGATGATAAACTACAACGCTTGGTTGAAGCGGCTTTGTTTGTTGCTGATAAACCGTTATCGGTGCAGTCGCTTAAACGTGATTTTTTAATAGAATATCGTGTTAGTAATCTTAAAATTCGTGATATAATTCTTGCCATTCAAGCCCATTATAAAGGGCGTGGTGTTGAACTTAATAAAGTCGCATCAGGTTATCGATTTCAAACACCAACAGAATTGAGTGAAGACTTAGCGCACCTCTATAAAGAAAAAGCGCCAAAGTATTCACGAGCTATATTGGAAACATTGGCGTTAATTGCCTATAAACAACCGATAACGCGTAGTGAAATAGAAGATATTCGCGGAGTTGCCGTCAGTAGTCATATAATAAAGACATTGACTGAAAGAGCATGGATTAAAACGGTTGGACATAAGGAAGTGCCAGGTCGACCGGTGTTATACGCAAGTACCCAAGAGTTTTTGGATTACTTCTCGTTGACCTCACTCGAGCAATTGCCTGAACTTGTGCCAATGGCAGAGTTAACCGGCGAACCGAGTAAAGTATAAATTTTAAAGCTTAGCTAAATTTAAGCTGAGTTAAACGCAAGGGACAATATTCCCCTTACACTTAAAGAGACAGAGACGTAGTGAAAGTTAGTTGCATAGCAATATTTTCATCAAGTTACTGACGTAAGAGAGTTAAGACACATGTCTGAAAAATTACAAAAAGTATTAGCGCGCGCAGGCGCAGGTTCACGCCGCGAAATGGAAACTTATATTAGCGCTGGCCGTGTCAGTGTTGAAGGCAAAACTGCCTACTTAGGTGACCGTGTTGAAGGTACTGAACTTATTCGAGTTGATGGCCATCAAGTAAAACTTAAACCTTTAGAAGAAGACTTGTGTCGTGTACTGATGTACAACAAGCCTGAAGGTGAAATGTGTACACGTAAAGACCCAGAAGGCCGTCCAACAGTATTTGATCGATTACCTAAACTTGAGGGTAGCCGTTGGGTTGCTGTTGGTCGTTTAGATATCAATACTTCAGGTATGTTACTTTTCACCACTGATGGCGAATTAGCTAGTCGCTTAATGCATCCGTCTAAACAAGTTGAGCGTGAATACGCAGTACGTGTTTTTGGTGAAGTAAACGAAGCTATGCTACAAACCTTACGTCATGGCGTGAAGTTAGAAGATGGCCCTGCGAAATTTCAGAAAATAACTTACCGTGGTGGTGAAGGTCGTAACCATTGGTTCCATGTGGTACTTTCTGAAGGACGTAACCGTGAAGTTCGTCGTTTATGGGAAAGCCAAGACGTACAAGTGAGTCGCTTGATTCGTGTACGTTACGGTGACTTAGAAATGAAACGTCAATTACCTTTAGGTGGTTGGACCGAACTAGGCTTAAACGATGTAAACTATTACAGAAAGCTAGTTGATTTAGCACCTGAAACCCAAAGTAAGGTAAAAGTTGACGAAAAAGCGATGGATAATGCAAAAAGTCGCAGAATTCGTCGTTCAGTGAAAAAGCATCAACATCGCAGCCAGCAAGCTACGCGACGTAAGCCTACTAAAAAGTAAAATTTAAATGACAGATTATTGGAGCTATTTATACTTTCCTTTAACTCTGTCATTTTTCGTTTTGGCAAATACTAGTAAATACGATATTGTAACGATAAATAAGTTATCGCGATTTACAATACTCGCTTTAGCCTTTCGTAATAACAGCCATATAAAGCTCGGGTATACAGCTTAAATAGGATATTAAGTGCAAGCAGTTCTTGAAAAAATCTATGTCGAAGACGCTCAACAATTAGACCTAATTTACCAATCATATGCGCAAGCCGAACTTCTCGCGATTGATACCGAGTTTGTTCGCACACGTACGCTTTACCCCAAGTTAGGTCTTATTCAGATAAATGATGGTAAAACACTGGCTTTAATAGACCCGGTAGCATTGTCTGATTTAACACCGTTTTGGCAGTTAATGGAAAACCCAAATATTGTCAAAGTATTGCATGCTTGTTCAGAAGATTTAGAAGTTTTTCTAACGGCTGGTAATTGTCGTCCAGTTAATTTAATCGATAGCCAAATCATCATGGCGTTTTTAGGCCATGGTTTGTCATTGGGTTACGCTGCAATGATAGCGCATTATACCGGTATTGAATTAGACAAGTCTGAGTCACGTACCGATTGGATGAAAAGACCATTAACTGAAAAACAGCTTGAATATGCTCAAGCTGATGTTGAGCACTTATTTAACATCTTACCAAAATTAATGGCTGAAATTGAGCAGTCAGGTTGGTTAGCGGCAGCGCAACAAGAAAGTGAGTTGATGATTGAACGAAAATTCACTGCTATTGATGAATCGCAAATGTATAAAAATATAAAGATGGCGTGGCGTTTAAATCCACAACAACTTTATCGATTACAACAACTAGCCACTTGGCGTTATCAGCAAGCGAAGCAAAAAGATCGTCCTATTGGTTTTATCGCTAAAGATCATACCTTAATGGCCTTGGCGCAACACAACCCTGATAATGTCGGTGCTATGGCGCGTATTGAAGGTGTTGAACAGCTAGATATTAGGCATAAAGGCAGAGCAATGCTGTTTGTGTTAAAGCAAGCTGAACAGCAAGCTAATGCTGAATTGCCAGCGCAAATAATTAGACTTGATGAATATCCAGGTTATAAGCAAAACTTTAAAAAAGTTAAAAGCTTTATTGCCTTAGTTGGCACTGAAGCTGAGTTGTTAATTGAAAACTTAGCCTCTAAAAAGCAAATTAATCAGTTTCTCTCATGGTATTTTAAGCTTAATGGCGCGGAAAATAATGTTCATTTAGTCGATATTATGCAGGGGTGGCGTAAGCCATTACTAGGCGATAAGTTACTGGCTTTTGTTGAAAACGATTTTAAATAAACTAGCGTTTTATGGCTGAGTATTTAAATATCTCAGCGCTTAAAGAGCAAATGGCTTAAAGAAATTTTCGCATTAACTAATCAATAGATATGGCGTGTAAAATGTTACATAACTATTGAGATGTTGTCGTATTGATGTGATAGCGTTAAGCAGACGTTTTTTAAAAATATTATTACTATTAATAATTCCCCTAAACCACTTTAATCATAGGTCTCCGTTATGCTGTGTAGTGTTTATAAAAGTGCTAAAAAAGCACAAACTTATCTTTTTGTTAATAAAAGAGATGATTTTTCCGCCGTACCCGAAGTGTTAATGAAAATGTTTGGTACGCCAACGTTAGTCACCGTTATTAATTTAGCGACTAAAACTAAGTTAGGCTTTGCTGAGCTTGATAAAGTGAAAGAGAACTTAACTCTGCAGGGCTACTACTTGCAACTGACACCAAAAGAAGATGACATGCTAAAAGCGCATAAAGCTGAAATGAAAAATGACAGCAGCGAAGCAAGCAGCCAGGGCGAGGAATAGTTAATGAAGCAACGTACACTCGTTAAAGCACTTTCTTTATCACTTTGTTTCGCTTTATCTTCTATGCCGACATTTGCTAATGCCTTCGCTGATCCACAAAGTAAAACTGCAGCAGTAGCTAAGTCGACTAAATCAGCCAAGCCAGTAAAACCAAGCTTTGATGCGTACATTGCTCAATTAAAGCAAGAGGCACTGGCTAAAGGATTTGAACAAAGCCTAATTGATGAATCATTTGCTAAGGTTGTATTTCATAAGCGAGCGGTAAAAGCCGACCGTAATCAACCAGAAAAAGTTGAAACCCTTGATACATATTTGCCAAAACGTTTGCCAGAATGGAAAATAAAACGTGCTCGCGCTATGTATAAAAAGCACCAAGTCTTGTTAACGAAAGTAGCGGCTGAATATGGTGTGCAAGCACGCTTTATTGTTGCGCTATGGGGCTTAGAAACAAACTTTGGTAAAATTATGGGCAACTATAATGTTATCTCTGCTTTATCTACATTAGCTTACGAAGGGCGCCGAGAAGTGTTTTTCAAAAAGCAATTATGGGCAGCACTGAAAATTTTACAAGAAGGTCATATTGATATCGCAAACATGAAAGGTTCATGGGCTGGTGCGATGGGGCAAAATCAGTTTATGCCTACGTCATTTGTTGGCTACGCCGTTGACGGTGATGGTGATGGTAAAAAAGATATTTGGGCTAATCAAGCCGATGTGTTTTCATCAATGGCTAATTACTTGAAAAAAGAAGGCTGGAATGACGATCTTACTTGGGGTCGCCAAGTTAAGCTGCCAAGCAACTTTGATAATGTATTTGCTATTCCCCAAAATACGGGTGGTCGCAAAAACTGGTTAAAGGCTTGGGCTAAAACTGAAAAAACGTTAGCGCAATGGCAAGCATTGGGTATTCGTCGCACTGATGGCACGAACTTACCAAATGTTGATATTAAGGCGGCGTTAGTTTTTCCTGATGGTGAAAAAGGTCGTGCTTACCTTGCATATAATAATTATAAAAGTTTAATGCATTGGAACTTGTCGTACTATTTTGTTAGCTCGGTTGGACATTTATCTGACCATATTAAATTTCCACCTATTCAATAAATAGCAATAAGTAAGAATATGAGTAAAAAGAATAAGCGTTCGGTCGTTAAAAAAGTGACTATCGAACCATTTTGGGAAACCAAATCATTAGATGATATGACGAGAACCGAATGGGAATCGTTGTGTGACGGCTGCGCTAAATGCTGTCTGCATAAATTCATTGATGATGAAAATACAACTGACGAAACGGAATTAATGCCAACAACACATATTGTTGAAGGTGAGCAAATGAATTATTCCAATATCGCCTGTTATTTGTTGAATGATAAAAGCGGCCAGTGTTCTAAATACGAGCAACGTACCACGTTAGTGCCAGATTGTGTGCAGTTAACGCAAGAAAACTTAGATGATGTATTTTTCATGCCACCAAGTTGTACTTATCGTCGCTTAAAAGAAGGTAGAGGCATGCCTTCATGGCATCCGTTGTTGAATAAAGGCAAAAAGTCGGCAATGCATAAAGCGGGTATGTCGGTACGTGGTAAAATAGTGAAAGACGATGATGTAGATATTGAAAGTTTTCCTGACCATATTGTCGTGTGGCCGCTGCACGATATAGATTAAGTTTATAGCGTTAATCATATCAAGCATTTCAACCGTACTTATGTTGTTTAGCAGCGATTAATTAGTAAAAGATAAGAGTAGTTTTATGGACCATTTTGAACAGTTAGGCGTAAGCAGAACATCTACCACCGTCGAGATTAAAAAAGCTTACAGAAAGCTGGCGAACAAATATCACCCTGATAGAAATGATGGCGTGGAAGCAAAAGAAAAGTTTCAGCTGATCCAACAGGCATATGATGTTATTTCTGATCCAAAAAAGCGCTCTTTATACTTAAAAAATAACTATACCGTTATTACCGATCCGCGCGAGATTGCCGAGTCTTTTTGGCATAGTGCCTTAAACTAAAGCTTATAGTTAGTTTCATAGTAAACGTTAATAATATTTATCAAGGGAGCCTTCAAAGGCTCTCTGGATGATTTCCCTTTAGGAATGAATGAATGCAAAGCGAAAAAAAAGTACCTGATTATTTAATGGATGATTTTTCTCTTTATTTAGAGAACATGGATTCATTGGCAGATCCTGAAAACCCAGAGTTATTAGCAAATTATTTATCTAATTTGTTCGAACAATTAAAGCAAATGCCGTTATTATTTAGTGGCATGGTTGACCAACTTGCTATGGCAATTTCGACTAAAGTTAGAATTGATAGTAAAAACTTGGCAAAAGTAGATCTTAATGATGAGCCTGCCTGGGGTGATATAAAACCTTTTGTTGGCGTACATAACGATGCCAGAGCCTGTATTACTGAAATAATGGCCGATGCAGAGCAAGATTTAAAAACAGCTATTTTACTTATTCACTTTTATAACGGTTACGACGCTACGCCGATGAAAGCGGAAGAAGATGAAGATGATCAGTTCGATGATTACGCATCTGATGATTATGATGAAAACTACTAGAGTTACTGAGTAAGTTTTATATAATCTCAAGGCAATAAGTAAAATTACTAAAAATAAATAACTACGTTTTAAGGAATCACTTTGACAAAAAATGCATTAATTCTTGCTAGCGACATTATTGAAGAAGCCCAACATAGTGGCAGACGTGCAGGTACCTCATTAGAAACTATCGCTGCTGAGCAAGGTGATGAGACTATGCTTGCTGTGCTGACAGAAATGGATATTCTAACGGTTGCTAAAATTGTTAGAGAGCACGATGCCACAATTCCTTCCATTGCTACATGGTTAATGGACGCTGAGTCAATTAAACAACTGTTAAATGTTGAGCCGTCATATTGGCAAAATTTGGATGAAGATCACGTGTTTTGTGCGCAAACTGAAGCACACAGTTTACTTACACAAATTTTTCTTTCTTCTGATGATGAAGAGAAAAAAGTGGAAGTTTTAAATGCCATTGTTGAAGATGATTTCGGACTTTTATACTTATCGTTACCTTTTGTTGGTCATGACTTTTCTGAATTGGAAGAAGACGAAGAACAAACATCAGGAAGTATTGAAGAGCTGTTAATGAAAATTAAAACCTTGAGTGAAGAAGCATACCGTGAAGTGATGACGGTTAGCACCAATGGTACATTGGAAAACATTGAAAATTCATTAAAGCAAAATGCTAATAAGCAACGAGTAACTGCTGTTGAAATGGATACTGACGATATGTTCGCACCGCTATAGATTGCAATGAACCTCCGGTATTACGTATTAAGATGTATAGCGTTAATTGATTAGGATTCATTAATGAAAATTGCAGAGTTAAGAAATAACCCATTTCTTCTATTAGTGTTAAAAGATGGTGAAAATGAAGGTTATTTTAGCGCAGAATTTATCCAGAAAACCAAACAGCAATTGACCGATATGTCATTGAGAATAGCCTCTGATAACTTATCGATAATTTATGCTGACCAAATAAAGAAAGGCTGTGAAATTGTTCTCGGCATGAGCAATTTAGGTTTGTTAGAGCTTTGTGATAACGACACTGATAAAGCGAAAGAGATCATTAAAAGCCAAGGTATTGTTTATTGTTTTCGTGCAGGTTGGGCTAAATATGCGCAGTTGAAGAAAGTATCACCGTCATACTTTGAAGAAATATCGATCACACGTTATGCCTTAGCTATTACTGATACTTCAGACATAAAATTGATGCATACTGAGTTTATGAATGAAGGTTACAAAAGCGCTAAGCTGCTTGAAGTCTACAAAAGTATTGCCGCCAGCTACTGTGCGAATGCTTTACTGATTGATGAAGATGAAGAAATACTAAAGTTTGAATTACAAAAATTTCTTAATACTGCCATCTCATTATTACTTATCGATTCAGACAAGAAAGTATTTAGCAGCTCGTTATACAAGACGTTAGATACGTACCTGACAAATACTGATAAAGATACATTGCTAGCAAAAGTAGACACTTGTATCGAAATTTTTACCAAGCAATTATCGATAGTCGTTAAAGGTTACTTAAAGGAAATAGAGTTATTAAACTTTGCGGAATTTAAGGGCATTATTAAAGAACAAACTAATGTCTCTATTTATATTCAAGAAATATTAGAGCTTCCTATTACGGTTGCTAATGAACTCAATGACGACTTTGAAGGTGGTTACGATCATCATGCCGATGATGATGAAGATTTAGCTTACTTAAGACCTGATAACTTATAACGTAAGTAATAAGTTAGACAGGCAATTAGGTAAACATATAGACAAAAAAAGCTACCGCCTTGGTAGCTTTTTCATTTAAACGTATAGTGCTTATTTTACTATATTAATGTGTTAAATATAGCTGATTACATACCAGCAACCGTTGCGTATAAGCCCAAAATAATAAGTAACCAGAAAATACCACCCAACACGAGCCAAGCATAATTTAATCCGGTTAAGTCATTGTTAGATTCGCCTCTTACATCATCGCCAGAATAGTTAGCAAGAGATTGTGCTTGATACAGCACCCAACATGAAACTGGCAGTATCAGTAATCCCAGAATAAAAGTAGCAGGGTTGCCGTAGCCATTCTCAGATAGCTTGCTCAAAATTTGGCAACCAACGGCGAAAACTACATAAATAGTGGCAAGATGATTAATACTTCTTGGCGCTTCGCCCGTTTTCCTTTCATATTTGGTTTCAAAAAGTGCAAACAGGGAATGAGTGAAGAAAATGGTAAATATTCCTCTCATAATTGGCCACATATTTTCGCCAGAGCTTTTTTTATATTGGCTCCAATGTTTAAAGAACCAATAAACCGTATAAATACCGAAAGTACCTAAAAAAAGGATGAGGAATTTTTTAGGGGATACAACATAAAATTCCATGTCGTTTGATTGTGTTTGAAGTTCATTATTTGAACTTTCAATGTTTTCTTCCATTACCGATACCTGTAGATTGCGTGTGAAAAGTCTAGATGTGTTTTTTCGTAGAATAAATTCGCAGAACAAATGTGCTTAATGCGGTTAATTTTTTCATGTATTGAGACTTTTATAAAGCACTTAATGAATTGCTAGAAAATTTGCGTTATTGAGCTTTGTTTATGTATTAAATCAGGTGATGAAGAAGGTTATTCTGAGTAGTATACATTGCTAAGCGGAAAAGGCTTTAATACGAGGCTCAGTTGTTAAATGAGCCTTCTTACGGGTTAACTGTGCTTGTTGGGTAGAACCGTCAATATTGCACCGCCTTTACTATTCTAAATAGACTATATCCCGAGTAAGTTATATCCTGAGTAAACTATTCAACCAGTGTTAGCTCTGCTAGATACCGCTGACCGTTTTCAACATAGTGCATGGCGGATTTAGTGAACATTGCTTGCGTTGATTCATCGAGTGCTTTTACTACTTTAGCCGGTGAACCTAGTGCTAGGTGTCCGTCAGGTACTTCCATATTTTCGGTAATTAAACTGTTGGCGCCAATCAAGCAATTCTTGCCTATTTTCGCGCCATTTAGTACCACAGCATTCATGCCGATCAGGGTGTTTTCTCCAATGGTACAGCCATGTAACATAACTTTATGGCCAACAGTAACATTACGGCCTATCGTCATCGGGAATTTGGCATCAACATGCAAAATAGAACCGTCTTGAATATTGGTATTCTCACCTATATTGATTTTGGCTAAATCAGCTCTGATCACAACATTGAACCAGATACTTGCTTGGCTGCCCAATTCAACATCGCCAATCAAGGTGGCGTTTGGTGCAATAAAATTATTATCAGCAAGTGTTGGTTGTACATCGGCGAGTCGATAAATCATTTCTACTTCCTTATTATTAGTAATCCCATCATATTAAAGTATTCAAGTTAAAGCGCAAATTAGACCTTCGGACCAGCCTAACCTACAACTATTATCGCTAACTTATATTGAAAATAACTAAGCTTAATGTATGAAAAACAGACGATTAATGGTAAAACAATAGACGAATAAGAATAAGTATAAGTGTTTTAATATTCAGTTGATTGCATTTCCCAATAAAACTTTGCGCCGATTTTAGCTAATTTACGCTGTTTTTAAGGGAATGTGGTGATTAAAAGGGTGAATTATGATTATTGGTATACCGAAAGAAACCTTAACGGGTGAAAACCGAGTAGCAAGCTCGCCAACTGCAGTAGCTGCGTTGCTAAAACTTGGTTTTGAAATACAAGTACAAAAAGGTGCTGGCACAAAAGCAAGTTTCACCGACCAAGAATTTATTGATGCGGGTGCCACACTTGTTACTAAAAAGAATGTTTGGCAATCAGATATCATTTTTAAAGTTAATTGCCCAAATATTGAAGAAATAGCGTTAATGAAAGATGGCGCACACCTAATTAGTTTTATTGCCCCAGCGCAAAACGAAGTAATTTTAGCAGCATTAAAAGAAAGAAAAATAACCACTTTAGCCATGGAAATGGTACCGCGCATGACACGCAGTCAGTCGATGGATGCCTTAAGTTCAATGGCGAATATTGCAGGCTATCGCGCAGTTATTGAAGCCACTCATCATTTTGGCCGCTTCTTAACTGGGCAAATTACCGCCGCAGGTAAAATGCCACCAGCAAAAGTAATGATTATTGGTGCGGGTGTTGCCGGTCTTGCTGCCATTGGCACCGCAGGTAGTTTAGGGGCCATTGTTCGTGCATTCGATACCCGCCCTGAAGTTAAAGAACAAATTGAAAGTATGGGGGCTGAATTTTTAGAACTCGATTACGAAGAGCCAGAAGATACAGGCTCTGGTGATGGTTACGCAAAAGAAATGAGTAAGGCCTTTATCGATGCCGAAATGGCGCTGTTTACTGAACAAGCAAAAGATGTCGATATTATTATTACTACCGCAATGATCCCTGGAAAACCAGCGCCGAAATTGATTACGGCTGAAATGGTTGAGTCAATGAAAACTGGCAGTATTGTGGTTGATTTGGCGGCTGCAGGTGGTGGTAACTGTGAATTAACGCAAGCAGGCAAAGTGGTTAATGCCAATGGCGTTAAAATTATTGGCTACACCGACTTAGTTTCTCGATTACCTAATCAATCTTCGCAGCTTTATTCAAATAACTTGGTGAGTTTAACTAAGCTGTTATGCAAAGAAAAAGACGGCACGCTTAATATAGATTTTGACGATGTGGTTATTCGCAACATGACGGTTGTGAAGCGAAATGAAATTACTTTTCCACCGCCGCCAATTCAAGTTAGCGCAGCACCTGCGGCGCCAAAAGTTGCCGCCAAGCAACCTGCTGAAGTTAAGGCTGAAGAGCCGGCTAGCCCAGTTAAAAAACATGCCTTTATGGCGGCAGGGGCATTACTATTTGCTTGGGTGGCAAGTGTTGCTCCGGCTGACTTTCTATCTCATTTTACCGTATTCGTTTTAGCCTGTGTTATTGGTTATAACGTAGTATGGAATGTTAGTCATTCGCTACATACGCCGCTGATGAGCGTAACCAATGCTATTTCAGGCATTATTGTTGTTGGCGCAGTATTGCAGGTAGGTAATGAAAATCCATTAATTCAGTTACTCGCGGGTGTCGCAATACTTATTGCCACAATCAATATTGTTGGTGGCTTTGTGGTCACTAAACGCATGTTAAAAATGTTTAGAAAATAAGGGGCACTGGTATGGAATTTTCTCAAGGTTTAATCAGTGCAGCTTATATATTGGCTGCGTTATTGTTCATTTTTAGTTTGTCTGGGCTAAGTAAGCAAGAAACTGCTGAAACAGGTAATTGGTATGGAATTACCGGTATGGCAATTGCGCTTATCGCAACTATTGCAGACCCACGTGTTGATAATGTTTGGATCATTTTAGTCACTATGGTGATAGGTGCTAGCATAGGCTTGCAGCTTGCTAAAAAGGTTGAAATGACACAAATGCCTGAGCTTGTTGCTATCTTGCATAGTTTTGTTGGTTTAGCGGCGGTATTAGTCGGCTTTAACAGTTATTTTGAAATGGATCATTCAGCGTTAGCTAATTTTACCGACCAGCAACAAATGGCGACTAATATTCATCTTGTTGAAGTGTTTTTAGGTGTGTTTATTGGCGCGGTGACCTTTACTGGTTCAATTGTCGCTTTTGGTAAATTACGAGGTATTATAAATTCCTCAGCGTTAATGCTACCTCACCGTCATAAGCTTAATTTAGCCGCTGGTGTCGCGTCATTTATTTTGATGGTGGTTTTTGTGCAACAAGGTGGTGGTAATAGCGCATTATTTTTAATGACTTTTATAGCCTTAGCTTTTGGTTGGCACTTAGTCGCGTCAATTGGCGGTGCTGATATGCCGGTGGTTGTTTCAATGCTTAACTCTTATTCTGGTTGGGCAGCAGCGGCAGCAGGGTTTATGTTAAGTAACGACTTGCTAATTGTGACAGGGGCTTTAGTTGGCTCATCAGGGGCAATTCTTTCTTACATTATGTGTAAGGCTATGAATCGCTCATTTATCAGCGTTATCGCTGGCGGTTTTGGTACGGATGTTGTGGTAGATAACGATGTTGACTATGGTGATCATGTTGAAATTAATGCTGAGGCAGTTGCCGATATGCTTAGTGGTGCAAAGTCAGTCATTATCACGCCAGGTTATGGTATGGCTGTTGCGCAAGCACAGTACCCTGTTTATGAAATGACCCAAGCATTGAAAGCTAAAGGCATAGATGTGCGTTTTGCCATTCATCCTGTAGCAGGGCGTTTACCTGGTCATATGAACGTGTTGTTAGCAGAAGCGAAAGTGCCATACGATATTGTTTTAGGCATGGACGAAATTAATGATGATTTTCCTGAAACGGATGTTGTACTAGTTATTGGTGCAAACGACACAGTAAACCCTGCAGCAGCGGAAGACCCAACCAGTCCAATTGCCGGTATGCCAGTATTAGAGGTATGGAATGCGAAAAATGTTGTGGTGTTCAAACGTTCAATGAGCACAGGTTATGCCGGTGTACAAAACCCACTGTTCTTTAAAGATAATACGCAAATGTTGTTTGGCGATGCGAAAGTTTCCTGTTTGAGTATCTTAGATAAACTTTGATGTGTGAAATGGCATTAATCTGAATGATTAATTTCACCTATTTTATTTAAAGCCCGTTTGATACGGGCTTTTTTATGTTTGAAATCAAGCTTTTCGGTACATCATCATTAAGCTAGTACTTTTAATTTGGTAGAATTGAGACGTATAGATAGAAAATGATTTAAGATTTTGGGAATAAAGCAGTAAAGACTACATTATTGGCTATTAACAAGCATGATAATTCAGCTTTAATAGGAATAGTTAAACAGCAAAAAGTAAAGCTATTCTAAAAGGTGGAACGTTGCCAAAGTGAAAATAGCGAAGAATTAATGTGGTTTTACAACCATTTCTTATGCCATATAGAGGTGTTATTTTTGGCTGCACTAAATAGGCAACTCGAAGCCTAGATTTAAACACTCAGCATAAATGTCAGAATGTGTTGTAATTCTAGGCTACCCCTATGCGCTTCACATTATTATCGAGGTTATTTAATCTCTTATTAAGAGGTAAGTAGAATAAATGGAAAACAATTATTTTATCATTGCAAGAGCGTTGCACATCATTGCTGTTGTGCTGTGGATAGGCGGTGTTGCTTTTGTTACTACCGTTTTAATTCCTGCTATAAGAAATAATAAATCGACTGATAATAGATTTAACTTATTCGAGGTGTTGGAAGGGAAGTTCAGCTTTCAAGCTAAATTAACAACTTTACTTACCGGGCTTTCCGGCTTTTATATGTTGTACGTCATGAATGCTTGGTCAACTATGCAATGGTGGATCTATTTAATGATCTTTATTTGGCTGATATTTACCCTAGTTTTGTTTGTGCTTGAACCATTGTTTTTACATAAATGGTTTCATCGACAAGCAGAAGTAAATAACGAAAGAACATTTTTAATCTTGCAAGTTATGCATACTATTTTGCTAGCCATAAGTTTAATCGCCATTTTTGGCGGTGTTGCTGGCGTACACGGACTGTTTTATTGATCAGGTTATAACTAACAGCCAGAGGGTTGTTAGTTTTCATAGATATAAGCCGTATTACTTAGTTAATGAATAAAAAGCTAAATAGCTAAACATTTACATAAGGCCATTTAAGCTTGCAGCTGAATAGTATTACTGTCTGCCCATATGTGCATTCCTTGAACTTTTTCATCAAAGTTATATTCCTCGAAAACAAGCGTGTTTTTTGTACGCCTGATTATGCCCGATAGATGTAAGACATGTCTCACATCGCTGTAGGATATACTGCTTATATTTTCATTTAAAAAAGAGTGTGCACTAGTTAAGCTATTGTATTTTATGTTGTTACAGTTTTTTACGTATTGTTGCAATTTGATTACAAGCATTTTATTTTAAAAAAGTTACTTTGAAAAATTAGTGATTGTTCTAATATTACAACTGTCAGGATGACATGGGGTTTACCCCAAACGGTAGAAAGCTACCAGAGGGACGCTTAGTATAGCGAAGAGATAGGATATCTCGCAAGGATAGATGGAAACGTTGCCATGGAAGAGTCATCAGGATGATGAAATAAAGGCAACAGATGTAACTTGGATAGTTACTGTTATGGATTAACAAGGACAGCAAAGGATTTGCTAGGATAAGCTAAGGATAAGCTCTTTAGGGATGAAGCGGGATCATTGTTTATTATGCAGGACGCATAAAAGCTAGTTATAGAAATGCGGTTCATTGAACCGCATTTTTTTTGTCTTTTTTTTAACTAAACGTTTATTAAAGCTAACTAGTATTCTATCAGGTTTGCATAAAACGCTGTTTTGCCTAGTACCGCCTGACTCCCTTTTAAAGAAAACTCATATCCGCACAACGAAAACTTCCCCTTGAAAGCAATGTTTTTAACAAGTGCTGTGGTATCCAAAGGAGAGAAGTAAGCAAAGTATTGGTTGTTATTTTCAATATTAACCTGATAACTTCTAATCGTATCGCCCTTAGTAAAAAGGATACTTTGACAACTACTATCTCCCTGCGCATTGCCAACATTCCACAACTCTTGATTTTCTGCGCTATCAGCCTGCCAGCTGATCACTAAACCATTGTATGTTGAAACCATAAGTGAAAAGTTATCAGGCAGCGTAATGTGATGTTGTAATTCAGTGTTAGTATCTTTTTTCTCAACTATTTTGATACTTTCTGTCGTTGGAGTATTATTTTCGCCGGCAAAAATCAGTGAAATAATCATGGCTAAAGCCACTAAAAATACAACTACCGAAATTGTTATTTGTGCGTTTCTATTACTAAACAGTGCGAGACGAATAGATTCACCAATATCGTTAGATTCTCCATGGCTAATGTTATTAGAAGAGTTTTCATAATATGTGTGCAATGCACTTGAAGTGCGATCAGTATTTAAAGTTGCTGAATTGCTTTGCTCTAAGTGAATAGGTTGTTCTGCTGAATTCATTTGATTCATTGTTGGTTCTATTCGTTGGCTTGTACTAGAGCCGCTGTGTGTGTTTGCTAAATACTCCGATAAGTCAACTGGGCCGTTATAACCAAGAATATAGTCTCTTTTTTTGATACCTGGATATGTCAGAAGTAACAATGACAGTAGTAAAGGGATAAGTAATAACCAGTAAATACTGCCGTGGCCAATAAATATGACAATTACCCCTGATATTAAAAAGCTACCGGTTGGTGCTAGTATCCAATTACGGTGCAATTGCGCATCGTTTAATCGACGTTGTGTCGCTGTAACAGATACCGCAAGGCAAATTAATAAACTAATAACTGCTGCGAATATGGCAGTTACAAAAACTTCATTTAAGACAATAAAACTAACTAAACAAAAAAACTGGATAGTGATAAAGCGAACGCGATTGTCAAAACCGCGTAAACAAAATAGTGACTTTAAAAGTTGCACAAAACCTCCGGTAAATGCCAGCCTGATATATACAAAATAGTAGAGTCGTTGCTAGCTAGGAAAATATGCTAAAACAGCATAGACGGAGGGTAACGAATTTTTGCAACAATGTCAGCGCATCGATGATATTTGTTTGTATTTTTGTGTTACTTATTAAAATGGTGAAATATTTAATCGAGTGATTATTTGTAACCTAGTCGTAATCTTCTGTAATGTAACTTACCGTTGTAAGACATATCTGCAACGATTGTCCGCTGCTACAGGTATTGAATTAAGCATTATATTACGAGCGACTCTATCTTGTTGATTTTAATGCTTTTATTTTTTTTGTCTTTTTTCTTCATATATTTTTCGGGAAAAAATAATATTATAAGGGTATTTTGAATAATTCAATTCAATAAACTTAATCAGGTCAAGAAGACAAGGGGTTACGGAAAACCTTAAATATAGTTATTAGCATTGGATGCACGGTAGCTATTTTGTAAAAGGACGTACTTAATTAACAGGGCTGTTAATACACTTGAGTTAGGTTAGATACGGATATCATGCAGGATGCATAAATTATTTATGGAATGAATAAACATTTATGGAAGATTAGCTAAGGAATTGCGAATTAATAATCTAGCTAAGTGGTAAAAAAGAAAAAGCGACTTTATGTCGCTTTTTCTTTTTTGGCTTTTTTATAATCAAACCTGCTTCAATAAACTAATAATAAAGGCTATTTGAATACTAAAGTTAGTACTTATCCTACACGATAAGCTGGAGTGTCAATATTATCTAACTTATAGCCTCGTAATGTCATTGTGCCATGATAATTTGATTCGCCATCACCGCTAAACTCTAAATCGAAATGGCTAATCCAATGTGGCCCGTGACGCTTTGAAAATCTTAAACGACTTGATAGACGAGCAATGGCCAAAAACTGTAAGTTTTCTTGCTTACAGTATTTATTTGCGTGTGAACGAGCATACTCAGAGACTTTACGTAAATAGACGAAATACCAAAATAACAAGCCAACAAAGAGTAAATAGTAAATATTTTCCACGTGATCCCTTATTGTTTAAACAACTCACCGATAGCATGTGCTAAAGCATTACTTCGATTAGGCGAACGAATTGCTTGCAATAGTAAAGGGCGGGTAGTTGGAATTGCAACTAAATCTTTAAATATTGCAGCGAATAACTCGAGATCGTCACCCTTACTTAATTGTTCTAAATAATTAAATAGGATTTCTTCATGATTGAATATTGACCATAAACGGCCAGCGATGATGATTAAAATATCCTCTGATAGTGCTTTGTTATTTATCAATTCAACTAGAAACTTCTCGCTATAAGGATGCTGGGTGCTTGATGCAAGCGCGCGCAATAATGATAATGCAAGCGCTGAGTTATTGTCAGAAATAGCTAATTGATAGCGTTGAGTGATTTTTTCAATCAGTTCAGCCGGTAACGCTATATTTTCTAGTGCAGAACATAATGGCGAGAGTACTTGGTCAGGTAGTTGATTAAATGCGTTAATTAACATCTCAGCATTGTTGTTATCACCTATTCGTACAGCTACGTCAGACAAGCCCTGTACGCCAACATCATGCCATGCGTCCCAGCCATTTCCCCCTGAAAGGTAATTTACGGCTGGTTGATAAAATTTACTTGCGGGCTGTTTTAACGCCACTGAAACAACACTGTTGATTGCTGCTAATTTATATTGTGGTGGAGTAAAGTGGTACGGGTTTTTTTTCAACAACGCTTCTTGCTGCTCTGTTGGGTCGACTGACAAGTCACCGCCCAGTGCTTCAACAATTATCGCGATAAAATGGTTTCTCGCCCCTTGATTTAACAAACCGCGCTCATCTAGAGGAAATTTAACAAACCATAAATAAGGCGATGTTGATTGTTTCTGCCAAAATGCGATAGCAAGCTGTGCATGTCCCTGTGATGGAAATGGATAGGGTAGTTGAGCAGATTCAATTTTTTCAAATTGTTCCTTAGAAATTTTATCGACACGACGGCCAATGTCGTAAATACGATATTGAGAGTCAGATAAGCTCAGTAATTCTGAAATCGAAGAAATATGGTTTGAAGTTGTGCTCATAGTAAAATGCAATCGCTATAAATGGTTGAGATAAGTTGTTATAGCGCGCCATTATAGAGATAATAGCGTTTTAACTCCACCGCTAATCCTAGGCAATTTTGGACGCTAATCATGGTTGATGAACATCAATTTTCTCAATTACTTTTTTTATTAGATAAACTTAAATTTGAACTGAAAAAAGCGACGTTATGGAGTGAGCAAAAACCAACGACAGCAGCACTGCGCAGCACGCAAGCGTTTTGCTGCGATACCTTAGCGTTAGAGCAGTGGTTACAGTTTATATTTATCGAACGATTAAGCGTATTGGCTGCAAATAAACTGCCATTACCAAAAAATATTGCAGTAAGCCCGATAGCTGAAGATGCTTTTAAATGCACAAGTCAGCTAAAGGTCATTGACGTTATTGCTGATATTGACGAATTACTTAGTGGTCAATTAGTACCAAGGTCTTGGCAAAGTAAAACCAATACAACAGAAAAGAATTTTATATCATGAACATTGAAAACGCTGGTGCAGTGATCCTTGAAAAGCCAGTTTTAAATATTTTATACCAAGATGAATATATCGTAGCAGTTGATAAACCTGCAGGGCTTTTTGTGCATCGTAGCTTTATGGATAAAGATGAAATTTATTTTGCATTACAGCTTGTTCGTGACCAAGTCGGGCAATATGTTTATCCGTTACATCGTCTTGATCGTCCAACTTCTGGTGTTTTGCTCTTTGCGCTAACGCAAGATGTTGCTCGTTTAATGGGACAAGCGTTTAGCGAACGGAATGTTCAAAAAACTTATTACGCATTAACGCGTGGTCACTTATTAGATAACGGTATTATTGATTATGCGCTAAAAGAAAAATTGGATGACTTAGGCGATAAAAATGTTAGTCGAGATAAAGAGCCTCAAAGCGCACAAACGCACTATCAATCAGTCGCCACAGCGACTTTGCCGGTGCCTTTAGGTAAGTATCCTAGCGTACGCTACTCTTTGATTAAATGTTTACCTCATACTGGGCGCCGCCATCAAATTCGTCGGCATTTAGCCCATCTACACCATCCTATTATTGGTGATATTAATTATGGTGATAATAAGCAAAATCCATTTTTTGGTGAACATTTTGGTTTTAAACGCTTGATGTTGATTGCTAAAGAATTATCGTTTGTTCATCCAATTACGGAGCAAAAGGTTACCATTACTGCTGAATTTGATGCGCAGTGGCATGCTGTATTTAATGAATTGAAATGGCAGGCGTTAGATATTTAATCCAAAGCAAAATGCGGGGTACCTGATTATTTGTTGTTAGGTGGTAATTCAACTTCAAGCTAATTGTTAGATGAAGTTAGCACCGACTGCTCAAGCCTACTTAGGGCCGCTAATACGAACTGAGTTAAAGTCCTGTGCGATTAAATTACTGTAGCTATGTGATGCTCTTGATACTGATTCCTCTTCACTTTTCTGGCCCTTAATTTCAATGGCATCAACAAAATAAAGATTCTGAAAATCATTTCGCTGTTCAGCAAAAGCTAACATCATTTGTTGATCTTGAGTTACCGGGCGCTTTAATAAACTTAGCATTAAGTAATGATCGGACATTAGTGGCTTTTTCTCTATAGCAACTTTCGAAGTAGAGCTGCAGGCTGATAAAAGTGTCATTAAAAATATGGCGAAAACTAACGTTAATTTTTTCATAATGCTAATAGTGTTTAAGTATCTTAATACTGACTATTGCAAAGGGTTTGCCAATTGTGATTTTGGTAAGAAATTAATTTGTTGTTTAATTCTTATAATGATTTATCGTTTTGATTTTAAATGAAAATTTAATTTTAATTACAAGTGGTATTGTGAGATGAATAACATCAATTGCTATTTATAATGGCTGAAAAACACATCTTTTATATCTAGAAATATTTAGGCGTCAAAAAAGTAACGCTAAGCTTTGTGAAGTTTTAATAGACGATTAAACGCTTAAATCAAAGCGTTTAATCGCATAATTGAAGAGTAAAATTTATTCTTCAGATACTGAGCGAAGTAAGGCATTAATACCGACTTTAGCACGAGTTTTTGCATCAACTTTCTTCACGATAATTGCGGCATATAAACTATAGCTACCACATTTAGACGGCAAGTTACCTGGAACAACAACTGAGCCAGCAGGAACTCTGCCGTAGTGCGTTTCTCCAGTTTCACGGTCAAAAATGCGTGTACTTTGGCCAATATAAACGCCCATTGAAATAACAGCACCTTCTTCGATGACTACTCCTTCAACAATTTCTGAGCGAGCACCAATAAAGCAGTTATCTTCAATTATTGTTGGTCCTGCTTGCAATGGTTCAAGTACGCCGCCAATACCAACACCGCCAGATAAATGTACATTTTTACCAATTTGAGCACACGAGCCAACCGTTGCCCAGCCATCAACCATACAACCTTCATCAACGTAAGCGCCAATATTGACAAAGCTTGGCATTACTACAACATTCTTACCAATAAAAGTACCAGTACGAACTGACGCACCAGGTACAACTCTTACACCATCAGCTTCAAAATCAGCCTGAGTATAGTCAGTATATTTCATTGGTACTTTATCGAAAAACTTACTTTCTGCGCCGTCAATAACTTCGTTGTCCCAAATTCTAAAAGAAAGTAGCACAGCTTTTTTCAGCCATTGATGAACAACCCATTCACCGGCAATTTTTTCGGCAACACGTGCTGAACCGTTGTTCAATGCCGCCAATGCGTCAAGCACCGCTTGTTTTACTTCTGGTGATACGCTTGCCGGCGTAATATTCATGCGTTGTTCAAACGCTTGTTCAATAACTGTTTGTAATTCTGACATTTGGGCTTTCCTAATGGTTCAATTCTGAATAATTATTGGTGACTGTCGGCGAAAAGCATCACTTCTAATGCTTGCTCTTGCGCTTTTGTTAGTGCTTCATTATCTGCATTTGACACGGTAAACACATCTTCAGCTTTTTCACCAAAAGTAGTGATTTTTGCCGAATGTATTTGTAATTTACATTTTTGAAAAACAGCGGCAATATTTGCCAATAAGCCTGGGTGGTCAAGTGCTACAATTTCTAACATAGTACGGTTTTTGGTTGTACTTTCAATAAAACTAACTTGCGTTTTAACTTTAAATTGTTTGAAGCGCTTTGCTAACGGCTTTGCCTTAATTCGACTTTTTTCAGAAGCCAAATTAGCGCTTAATGATTTAGCTAATGCCTTAGCGCGGTTGCTATCCGTAATCGCTTTATGATGATTATCAAGCACCACAAACGTATTGGCAATATAGCCAGTTTTACTGGTGGTAACTTTAGCGTCATGAATAGAGAGTTTTTTCGCCCCTAACAATGACACCATATTGAAAAATATATGAGGCTTGTCTTTGGTATAAACAAATACTTCAGTACCACCACGGTAGGGTATAGCACTAATTAGTACTAGCGGCTTGTCTTTACCATGTTGAACAATATGCTGGCAGTGCCAAGCAATTTGCTCAGGTGAATAACGTAAGAAGTAATCTGCTTTAAACTCTTTCCAAAGTTGCTGCAATTGCTCATGGTCAATTTCTTGAACGTTTAATAATTCCAATGCTTGCTGTTGGTTTTCACGTATTTTTGCCCGTAAATCAACCGGTTTTTCTAGCCCACGTCTAAAGGCACGCTTAGCACTAAAATATAAGTCTTCAAGAAGGTTTGCTTTCCAACTATTCCACAGGCTTTCATTGGTAGCACGCATATCGGCAACGGTTAAACAATAAAGGTAGTCAAGGTGAGCTTCATCGCGAACGATTTCTGCAAAAGCTTTAATAACCTCAGGATCTGAGATATCTCGGCGTTGTGCAGTAACCGACATTAATAAATGTTGTTCAACTAACCAAGCGATCATACGGCCATCGTGATCACCGAGTTTGTGCACTTTAGCGAAGTCTAGTGCGTCTGCAGCACCAAGTTTGGCGTGATCACCACCACGACCTTTTGCTATGTCATGAAATATTCCGGCAAAATAAAGTAGTTCAGGCTTACGTACCCGTTGTACTATTTTGCTACATAATGGGAATTCTTCATTATGTTCGGGTAAGCTAAATCTATAAAGATTTTTAAGTAGCCGGTAACTATGTTCATCAACTGAATAAGCGTGAAATAAGTCAAATTGCATTTGGCCAACGATATTACGCCATAGTGGTAAATAGGCGCCGATAATTGAATATCGATGCATTAAGGTAAATGCTAAACCTAAACCACGAGGATGCTTGATTAGTTCGACAAAAATTTCTCGACAACGAGCATAGTCAATCATGCCTGAGACTAAGCGTCTGCGGGCATTACGCATTAAGCGTAAGGTATCAGGATGTAAGTCGGTAATTTCTTCATGTTCAGCGATCAGTAAAAATAGCTCCATGATCATAGTTGAACGAGTAAACACACGTTTGTTAAGTGCTTTTATTTGGCCATCAATAATGACAAAGTCTTCGTTGATGTAGGCTTCTTTGCTGTGTTCTTTTTTATTTATAATAGCGTACTCAAAATGCTGTAGTAGCATTTTATTGAGTTCAGCCACGCGTGAAATAATTCGGAAGAAGCGCTTCATCATTCGTTCAATAGCGAGTTTACCGCCATCACCAAAGCCCATCAATTCGGCTACGTCAGCCTGATAGTCAAATAACAATCTGTTTTCATTACGACCGGCAATAAAATGCAAGGCACCGCGCATACGCCACAGATAATCTTGACACTCAAGCAGTTCGAAAAACTCATTGCTAGTTAAGTAGTTGTGATCAATTAACTGTTCGAGGGTATCGGCCATAAAATGACGTTTTGCTACCCAACCAATCGTTTGAATGTCACGTAAACCGCCAGGGTTAGCCTTTAAATTTGGCTCTAGAGTATAAGATGCACCATGGTATTGCTTGTGACGTTGATATTGTTCGTTTTGTTTTGCTAGAAAAAACTTTTCAGAAGTCCAAAAGCAATCTTCATTTAACAGCGGCTGTAAATGTGAAACCAGTGCTTCATTACCACATATTTGACGCATTTCCATTAAGTTAGTGGCGATGGTAACATCATCAATTGCTTGTTTTAAGCATTCTTTAACACTACGAACACTGTGTCCGATATCCAGTTTTACATCCCATAATTGGGTAATAAATGCCGAGATACTTTCTGCTAAGTCAACTTCTACATTTTCTTGTGTTAACAATAATATATCAACATCAGAATAGGGATGTAGTTCACGGCGACCATAACCACCAACTGCTACTAAACTAATTTGATATTCGTCTAGGTGATGTTGGCACCAAAGTTTGGTGAGAATTAGGTCGACGTAATAGGCTCTTGCTGCAACGAGTGAGGTAATTTCACTGATTGGAAATTGTTCTTTTTGCCATTGCTGGAATTCTTGGCTTAATGCGCAAATTTGTTGACTGGTTAATGTTGGCGCACTAACGGCGAGAGCGTCGATATATTGTTCTGGAATAATGTCGGATATATTCAAAGATAAACTCTCATGTTCGCCAAGAAAAGGGTTTACTCATTAATTTAAATAAACCCAAGCTGTTAAGCCTCTTTAATAACGTTAGTAAAGTCTCACGTTATTAGTTGTGTAGCATTCTAGGAATAGTGTCATCTTTACGTAACGTCAGAATTTCACAACCCGTTTTTGTTACGACAACTGTGTGTTCCCATTGTGCTGATTTTTTACCATCTAGCGTGTACACCGTCCAATTGTCTTCTTTATCAAGCAAAGTATTAGCTCGACCTAAGTTGATCATTGGCTCAACTGTAAAACACATGCCTTCAACCATTTTTTCTTTATCATTATTTTTATAATGAACAATTTGCGGCTCTTCATGAAATTCTTTGCCAATACCGTGACCACAGTATTCTTTTACAATTGAATAGCGGCCAGATTTTTTAATGAATTTTTGAATTGCGGTGCCAATTTCACCAAAGGTGTTGCCCGGCTTAACTTTTTTAAGGCCAAGATATAAAGCTTCTTGGGTAATACGACATAAGCGATTATCTTCGGCAGAAGTTTCACCAATGAAAAACATTTTACTAGTATCGCCATGATAGCCATCTTTAATAACGGTGATATCTATATTAACAATGTCGCCATCAACTAATGGCACATCATTCGGGATACCATGACAAACAACGTGGTTAACTGAAGTACAAATTGACTTTGGAAAGCCATGATAATTTAGAGGGGCTGAGATTGCGCCTTGTACTTTATCAGTATATTCAGCACATAAAGTATTCAACGCATCAGTTGTTACACCGGCTTTTACATGAGGTTCAATCATTTCCAATACATCTGCAGCAAGTTTTCCCGCTATTCTCATTTTTTCAATTTCTTGCTGATCTTTAATCGTAATTGTCATAAAACCTCAATATAACTGTATTTTTAATGTCGCTAGCGAAGATAATGTTGTCGATATTTTTCGTCAAAAAGCCAAGCGCTAGTGTAAATAATTATTGTTCGTGATTTTACATGCTTTTTAGATTTTTCCCAATCGTAAAGCAAAAGATAAACTAATTAATTGTTGAAATAACAAAAAAGGCTGGGGAAAATTCAATTTTAGATAAGAAAACAGGCCTTATTGTTTGATAAAACCTGTTATTTTATTGATATGTTCTTATTCAGTATTGCTTAAGATAAGTTTTCAAGTTCAAGTGTTACTGCGTCGACAATTGCACTTGGGTTTTCTAAATAAAGGTCGTGATTTAATAACACCAAGTTTTCATTATAGGCAAGTAACATTGCGGGAATGGCTTGTGTGCCGATAATATCTTGAATTTCAGTAATATCATGAATAGCAAACTCAGCATCTTTTGTTAATTTGTTTACCTGTAAGCTTTTTGCCGGTGGCGACAATTTAAGTTCATCAATTATTTCGCTAACGCTGTCTTTGTCGGTTAATTCATTACCTAATACAAAGTGTGCATGCTGCAACTTAGTAAGTAGTTCAAACGCTGAACCTGTTGATTTGTTTTGTACCCAAGCCATCAAATTCGCTACTAATGTTGAGTCTTTTGAATAATTAAGCGTATCCATGTAGTTAGGACCGAAAGGTACTTTACTAAATTCTTTTACGGCAGTAATAGTCGTAGGTGATACTTGGTTGTCACCATCGTAGTAGCTTATATGCATGGCTCTAAAGGTTATTGAAGGAAAGGCACTTAGTATCTTTTCGACAAGTACTGTTGAAGCATAGCTCCATGGGCAATGGCTATCGTAGATAAAGAAAAGTTCAGCATTTTGTGTATTTGATGACATGAGTTAACTAATTTAATGGAGAAATTATGCTAATTTTACCGTGCTAGTTTCAATTATCCTACCCCTGAATGCATAATTTCTTTTAATGGGCCTAATGTTAGCAAAAAACTGGTCAAATATCTCCCTTTATGGTATAAAGTGCGCCGCTAAATCTTTTGTTAAATTCTTCCGAGAGCTTTCAACTGTTTTTAGCCTTAACCTGTATTGATTTAATTTAAAAAATTATTCGATACATTAAAACTAAACTCACATACATCTAGCAAAGGTATACCGGGGTGCTCAGCGAATTTGTCTTTCGACAAAACGCAATAAGGGTCGTGTATATTGGATGTATGAACGCTTAACCCCACAAAGGAAAAAACATGCCAAACGTTTCTATGCGCGATATGCTTAAAGCAGGTGTTCACTTCGGTCACAAAACTCGTTACTGGAACCCAAAAATGAAATCATACATTTTTGGCGCTCGCGATAAAGTTCATATCATCAACCTTGAACAAACTGTTCCAATGTTCAACGAAGCTCTTGCTGTATTAAGCAACGTTTCTTCGAAGAAAGGTAAAGTTTTATTCGTAGGTACTAAACGCGCTGCAAGCGATGCTGTAAAAGATGCAGCAATTAAATGTGATCAATTCTTCGTAAATCACCGTTGGTTAGGTGGTATGTTGACTAACTGGAAAACAGTTCGTCAATCAATCAAACGTCTAAAAGATCTTGAAGCTCAAAGCTCTGACGGTACTTTTGAAGCGCTTACTAAGAAAGAAGCGTTAATGCGTACTCGTGAAATGGAAAAACTTGAGAAAAGCCTTGGTGGTATCAAAAACATGGGTGGTTTACCTGACGTTTTATTCATCATTGATGCTGATCACGAGCATATTTCTATTAAAGAAGCTAACAACTTAGGCATTCCAGTAATTTCTGTAGTTGATACAAACTCAAACCCAGATGGCGTTGACTACATCGTTCCAGGTAACGATGATGCGATTCGCGCTGTGACTTTATACTTAGATTCAGCTGCAAACGCTGTTCTAGAAGGTCGTGAGCAAAACATCGCAGTACAAGCTGAAAAAGACGGTTTTGTTGAAGCTGAATAATTTCAGTTTTTAACACGCGTTTTATTTTGCTATTGTCACAACCGTATTGTGTTGTGGCAATTACTGACATTTATATTTATTGAGGAATAAACTCATGGCAATTACTGCTGCACAAGTTAAAGAATTACGTGAACGCACAGCTGCGGGCATGATGGATTGTAAAAAAGCTTTACAAGAAGCTAATGGTGACATGGAACTTGCAATTGAAAACATGCGCAAGAACGGTCAAGCAAAAGCGGCTAAAAAAGCGGGTAACATCGCTGCTGAAGGTCAAATCATCATTAAAGATGGCACATTAGTTGAAGTTAACTGTCAAACTGACTTCGTAGCAAAAGATGACAACTTCTTAGCATTTGCTAACAAAGTTGCTGATGTTGCTGCAGCTGAAAAGCTTTCTATCGAAGACTTACAAGCTAAGTTTGAAGAAGAGCGTATTGCTTTAGTGACTAAAATCGGTGAAAACATCAATGTTCGTCGTGTAGCTAATGTTGAAGGTTCTGTGTTAGCTTCTTACAAGCATGGTGCTACTATTGGCGTTGTTGTTGCTGGTGAAGGTGATGCTGAATCACTTAAGCACATTGCAATGCACGTTGCTGCAAGCAAGCCAGAATTCATCAACCCTGAAGATGTACCTGCTAGCGTAGTAGAAAATGAACAACGTATTCAACTTGACATCTTAAAAGCTGAAAACGATGCTCTTGAAGAAAACAAGAAAAAGCCTGTTGATTTACTTGAAAAAATCATCATTGGCCGTATGAAGAAATTTACTGGTGAAATTTCTTTAACTGGTCAAGCTTTCATCATGGAGCCTAAGAAAACTGTTGGCGCTATTTTGAAAGAAAAAGGCTTAACAATTTCTTCTTTTGTTCGTTTAGAAGTTGGTGAAGGTATTGAGAAGAAAGAAGAAGATTTTGCTGCTGAAGTAGAAGCACAAATCGCTGCAGCTAAAGGCTAATTCATTTGATGAATTATTGCTTTATGCAACTTTCTTAAAAAAAGCGCCTAGTGATGGCGCTTTTTTTATAGTTAAAATTTACGGAAATTGCGTAACTACTTAAAGTTTTGATTGAATATTGAACAGTGCCTTGGTGGTATTGTAAAGATAAGCACGGTCTACCATAGACTTTTTTCATATTAGGCTTTCGATAAGCTGCTAAACGTACTAAAATAGCTGCGGTCGATCAGACCTAGGCTATTTTAATTAAAAAATTCTGAAGGAATGTTTATTACATGAGCATCAATCCCAAACCAACTTATCGTCGAATCCTTTTAAAACTTAGTGGTGAAGCCCTAATGGGTGAAGAAGGTTTTGGCATAGATCCAAAAGTTTTGGATCGTATGGCACAAGAAATTAAAGAATTAATCGAAATGGGTATTCAAGTCGGCCTTGTTATTGGCGGCGGTAACTTGTTTCGTGGTAAAGGTTTGGCTGAAGCGGGCATGAATCGTGTTGTTGGTGATCAAATGGGAATGCTAGCAACAGTAATGAATGGTTTAGCGATGCGCGATGCACTTCACAGAGCATTTGTTAATACACGTTTAATGTCTGCTATTGATTTAGCAGGTGTATGTGATCGTTATAACTGGGCTGAGGCTATCAGTTTATTAAAGTCGGGCCGTGTTGTGATATTTAGTGCTGGAACAGGTAATCCATTTTTTACCACAGATTCTGCCGCATGTTTACGTGGCATCGAAATTGAAGCTGATGTTGTACTTAAAGCAACAAAAGTTGATGGTATTTATTCAGAAGACCCAGTTGCGAATCCTGAAGCAACTTTATATAGTCATTTGACTTACCAAGAAGTGCTAGAAAAAGAACTACAAGTGATGGATTTAGCCGCATTTACCTTAGCGCGTGATCACAGCATGCCACTTCGTGTATTTAATATGAATAAGCCTGGTGCATTAAAATCAGTCGTTATGGGTGGTGAAGAAGGTACAACTATCGACCACGCTGAAAATTTAAATTAATTATTGCAGGAATAAAAAAGTGATAGACGAAATAAAGCAAGACGCTCAAGAAAGAATGGCGAAGAGCATAGAGTCATTAAAAATTAGTTTAAACAAGGTTCGTACAGGTCGTGCACATCGCTCACTGTTAGATAACATTGTTGTTGAATATTACGGGATGGATACACCGCTAAATCAAGTGGGTAACATTTCAGTTCCTGACGCACGTACTTTAGCTATTACCGTTTTTGATAAAGGTATGATTGGTGCAGTGGAAAAGGCAATTTTAAAGTCAGATTTAGGCTTAAACCCATCATCACAAGGTACGTTAATTCGCATTCCATTACCGGCATTAACGGAAGAACGTCGTAAAGACTTAGTGAAAGTTGTACGTGGTGAAGCGGAAGGCGGTAAGGTTGCTATTCGTAATATTCGCCGTGATGCTAACTCAGATATTAAAACGTTAAACAAAGAAAAAGAAATCAGTGACGATGAAATGCATCAAGCTGAAGATGACGTGCAAAAAATCACTGACACATTTATTAAACAAGTTGATGAAGTTTTGAACGTTAAAGAGAAGGAATTAATGGAAATTTAATATTTTCATTGCTTAATCAACGACGCCGTAGATAATGACTACGGCGTTTTTGCATATAAAGGTTAAAGTTTTAATGGATAAGTACACAGCGGGGAATATGTGAGTATTGCGGACATAAAAAGCAATCAAGTGATGGAAGACATCGTTAAGGTTCCTCAACATGTTGCTATTATTATGGATGGTAACGGACGTTGGGCTCAATTACGTGGTAAGAAGCGCGTAGTTGGTCATAAGTCTGGCGTTGAGTCGGTAAGATCTTCTGTATCTGCAGCTGCTAAGAATGGCATTAAAGCATTAACTTTGTTTGCTTTTAGTAGTGAAAACTGGCAGCGCCCAGAGAAAGAAGTTAGTGTTTTGATGGATTTATTTATGTTTGTGTTAACTCGAGAAGTTAAACGCTTACATAAAAATGGTATTAAATTTAGTGTTATTGGCGATTTAAGTAAGTTTTCACCGAAATTACAGAAAATGATTTCAGACTCTGTAGCGTTAACTGCTAATAATACTGGTATGGTGTTATCTATTGCCGCAAATTATGGTGGACGTTGGGACATTACCCATGCTGCTAAAAAGTTAGCTGAAAAAGTTGCTAAACAAGAAATCTCAGCAAGCGATATTACTGAAGAGTCACTTAACGAACATACAAGTTTGGCAGGGTTACCTGAACTGGATTTGTTAATACGTACGGGTGGAGATTTCCGCATAAGTAATTTTCTGTTATGGCAAGCAGCCTATGCTGAATTCTATTTTACCGATGTTTTATGGCCTGACTTTAATGAAGAAGAATTTACCAAAGCGATTACGCAGTTTGATTTACGCGAACGACGTTTTGGTCAAACTGGTGAACAAGTAACTAATAATTAAAATAAATACTAAACGTAATTTAAGGATTCCCGTTTGTTAATACAACGTATAATAACCGCTTTATTACTTGCCCCCGCTGCTATTTGGGCAATTTTTTACTTATCGCTGCCTAGTTTTGCTGCAGTTATTTTAATCGTTATGGCCATTGGAGCTTGGGAGTGGGGACCTTTGATGGGCTTCCCTAATAAGCGTCGTCGGTTGGCTTTTGTCGGTGTTTCGGTTTTACTCATTGCCGCTCTTTGGTATATGTTGCCAATTGAACACTTATGGCAAGCGCCAAAAAAGCTACTTAGCCAAGTTAATCTTGTATTATGGCTGGCTGTTGCATGGTGGCTATTGTCTGCAGGGCTAACTTTCTTATACCCCCGTTGTAGTAAGTTTTGGTCTAGTCATCGCTCAGTAAGAGGAATTTTCGGTTGGTTAACGCTAGTACCAACTTGGTTAGCTTTTATGGTACTTAGAAGTAGCGAGTATACAACTGATAGCTACCACGGCGCGCAATTATTAATGGTTTTATTTTTAATGGTTTGGAGTGCTGATATTGGTGCTTATTTTGTTGGTAAATCTATTGGTAAGCGAAAGTTGTTACCTAATGTTAGTCCAGGAAAAACCCTCGAAGGATTTTTAGGAGGGGTATTTTTTGCCTGTCTTATGGTTTTATTAGCAGGTTATTTTATTGGCTGGACTGCTGAACAATACCGTGTTGTGATCCCAGTGACTATGCTAATTACGACTATTTCTGTATTAGGTGATTTAAATGAAAGCATGTTTAAGCGCCAAGCGGGAGTTAAAGATAGTGGTAGTATTTTACCTGGTCATGGCGGGATTTTAGACCGTATAGACAGCTTAACAGCTACCGCACCAATTTATGCTTTATGCTATGCATATTTAGGTTGGTAAAGTAAATGCAAAAACAAACGTTATGTATATTGGGTTCTACGGGCTCAATTGGTAAGAGTACGCTTGATGTTGTGCGCTTACATCCTGAAAAGTTTGATATTGTAAGTTTGTCAGCAAATGCTAGTGTCGACCTAATGCTTGCCCAATGCCGGGAGTTTCGTCCTGAAAACGTCGTAATGGTTTCTAAACTACATGCTGATGCGTTAGTTCATAAATTAGCGGAGATAGGCTTAAGCGAAATTGAAGTACTTTCTGGTACTGAGGCATTAGAAGATATTGCCAAGTCGTCTACAAGTACAACGGTTATGGCTGCCATTGTTGGTGCTTCAGGCTTATTACCAACATTAGCGGCAGTAAACGCCGGTAAAAAAGTACTACTAGCCAACAAAGAAGCATTAGTGACGTCGGGTGCAATCTTTATTGATGCAGTAAAAAAATCTAGCGCTCAGTTATTGCCTATTGATAGCGAACACAACGCTATATTTCAATGTTTGCCGCTAACGGCACAGCAACAACCAGGTTATTGTGACCTTAATGATAATGGTGTTAGCAAAATACTGTTAACTGGCTCTGGTGGCCCATTCAGAACTTGGAAAAATACTGATTTAGAGAGCGTTACTCCTGCACAAGCGTGTGCCCATCCTAATTGGGATATGGGCAGAAAAATTTCTGTTGATTCAGCCACTATGATGAATAAAGGCCTCGAATTTATTGAAGCTAAATGGCTTTTTAATGTCGAAGCTGATGATATACAAGTGGTTTTACACCCACAAAGCACTATCCATTCAATGGTGCAATATAAAGATGGCTCAGTATTAGCACAAATGGGCAATCCTGATATGCGCACGCCTATCGCACATGCATTAAGTTTTCCGCAACGTATTGAATCTGGTGTCGAACCATTAGACTTCTTCTCAACTAAATCATTTGAATTTCAAGACGTGGATTATGTTAAATATCCAAACTTGAAATTGGCTATTGACGCCTGTAAACAAGGGCAAGGAGCATGCACTGCGCTTAACGCGGCTAATGAAATTGCTGTTGATGCTTTTTTGAACGAAAAAATTAAATTCACCGATATTGTGAAAATAAATGAAACTTCTGTGAATAAATTTGTCTCAGAAAAGGTGGTAACAATAGAAGATGTTATCACTTTGGATCAAAAGGTAAGAGTGTTTGCTCAATCCTTGTTGGAAAATAATGAATTAGTAGGGCAGTTATAGCGTGACCATATGTTAGAGTTTTTTTGGAATTTAGCCTCTTTTGTTGTTGCTTTAGGGGTATTGATTACCGTTCATGAATATGGTCATTTCTGGGTTGCTCGCAAGAATGGCGTGCAAGTAGAGCGCTTCTCCGTTGGTTTCGGTAAAGTGCTGTGGCGTAAAGTCGATAAATACGGTACTGAATTTGTTATTGCGATGATTCCGTTAGGAGGTTACGTCAAAATGCTCGATAGTAGAGTAGATGACGTGAGTGATAGTCAACGTAATAGAACATTCAATGATAAGTCGGTATATCAGCGAATAGCGATTATAGCTGCAGGCCCCTTGGCAAATTTCGCTTTTGCTATTTTAGCCTTTTATTTAATGTTTCTTATTGGCGTTCCCAGCGTAAAGCCAATTGTTGGCGATATAGAAATAAATTCAATTGCTGCAAAAGCATCACTTCCAACAAATAGTGAAATTATTGCAATAAATGAAAATGCAACGGTAGACTGGCAAGATGTAAATTTAGCCTTAGTCAGTGCTATTGGCGATGAGCAAGTTGTTATAACCGTTAAACCTAAAGGCAGTGCTTCAAATAAGAACTTTTATTTGAACACCAGTGAATGGCTATTTTCTCCAGACAAAGAGTCTGCCATTGCAAGTTTAGGCATAAATCCATTTCGCGCTGTTGCTCAGGCAAAATTAGCCGTGATTGGTAAGAGCAGCCCAGCTGAGAAAGCAGGTTTAAAAGTTGGAGATGAGTTAATTTCAATTGCCGACGAGAGAATCAATGGTAGTTGGCAAAAGTTTTCTGAACAAATCAAGCTTTATCCTGATAAAACAGTGCGTGTAACGATTTTACGAAATGGTGTAATAACAGAGCTAATGGTAAAACCAGAAGCTAAAAAATATAAAGAAAAAGTTGTTGGCTTTTTAGGTGTTCAGCCTGTTTCTGAACCTTACCCTGAAGAGTATTTATTTGAGCAATCGTATGGTCCTATTTCCGCAATAGAAGAAAGTGTTAATAAAACGTGGAATTTAGTGGTATTGAGCTTTGACATGATTGGTAAGTTAATTACGGGTGATGTTTCAGTGAAAAACTTAAGTGGTCCCATTTCAATAGCACAAGGTGCAGGCAGCAGTGCTAATTATGGCTTTGTTTACTTTTTAGGCTTTTTAGCCTTAATCAGTATCAACTTGGGTATTATTAATCTTTTACCTTTACCTGTATTAGATGGAGGTCATTTATTTTACTATGTTATAGAGCTTTTTACAGGGAAACCTGTACCGGAAAAAATACAAGAAATAGGTTTTAAATTTGGTACTATAGCGTTACTAAGCTTGATGAGTATCGCCATATTTAACGATTTATCGCGATTATAACTAAAAGAAGTATAAAGTTAATATTATATGATTATTAAAAAAATTGCCCTGGCGGTATTATTAGGTAGTTTGGGAACTTCGGTACAAGCGGCTGAGGATTTTCAAGTAGAAGACATCGAAGTTAAAGGTTTACAGCGAGTAGCACTAGGTGCGGCCTTAACACATATTCCATTTAATGTTGGTGATAACTTAAACGAATTTAGAGTATCTCAATCAATTAAAGCACTATATAAATCGGGCCATTTTAGTGATGTTGCGGTTTCACGAGATGGCAATACTGTTATTTACCGTGTCCGTGAAAGAGCAACTATTAGTGCTATTACTTTTGATGGTAATAAGGACTTGAAAGAAGAACAGTTGACCGAAAGTTTGGACGGTAGTGATATTCGCGTTGGCGAAACGCTTGATATGACCGTTATTTCGGGTATAGAAACTGGTTTAGAAGATTTCTACCATAGTGTTGGTAAATATAATGCCGATGTTAAAGCTGAAGTGGTAAACTTGCCACGTAACCGCGTTAATATTAATTTCTCTTTTAATGAAGGTGATGCAGCTGCAATTGAACAAATAAATATTATTGGTAATGAAAAGTTTTCTGATGCTGAACTTTTAAAACGTATAGAGCTGACCTATGACTCACCTTGGTGGGACTTTATGGCACAAGATCGTTATCAAAAGCAAACCCTGCAAGGGGATATGGAAACAATTAAAAGCTATTACCTCGATAGAGGTTACTTGCAATACAAAGTTGATTCTACACAGGTATCGATGACACCAGATAAAAAAGCGGTTTATATTTCATTAAATGTCACTGAAGGTGAAGTTTATACCGTTAGTGAAGTTGATTTTATTGGTGATATGGCGGGATTTGACGAAACCATTCGCGCTATCACCCCTATTAAAACAGATGAGTTGTATAACGGTGCATTAGTTACATACTCTGAAGAATTGATTAGTAAGTTTTTGGGACGATATGGCTATGCTTATCCGAAAGTTGTGACTATTCCTGAAATTAATGAGGAAGATAAAACCGTAAAGTTGGTGTTATCTGTCGATCCTGGTAAACGTGTATACGTTAATAGAATTAACTTTAAGGGCAACCATGTTACCGCTGAGCATGTTTTACGTCGTGAAATGCGACAAATGGAAGGTGCTTGGCTATCAAATAATATGGTTGAGGCCTCTAAAGCTTGGTTACAGCGTCTCCCTTACATGGAAACGGTTGAATTTGAGACCAATCAATTACCTGGCGAGGATGATCTCGTTGATGTCGATTTTGAAGTTAAAGAGCAACCATCAGGTTCATTTACAGCTGGTATTGGTTATGGCTCGACAACACAATTAAGCTTGAATGCCGGCATTCAGCAAAATAATTTTTTAGGTACCGGTAATCGTTTAGGTTTTAGCATTAATACCTCTAGCTTTTCGAAAAGTGCAAACATTTCTTATACTGACCCATATTTTACAGTTGATGGTGTTTCACTTGGAGGTAATATATTTTATCAAGAGTTTAACGCAGGTAATGCAAATTTAGTTGAATACAATAATAAATCGTACGGGGTTGGCTTGTCTTTAGGCTTCCCTATTAATGAATATGTTCGCTTGAATTTCGGCATTGGCTATAAGAGCAATGGTATTACTCGTTTACAAAGTTATGAACAAATTCAAAAGTTCTATGAATTATATTCTGATCCGAGTAACCCTGACGGTAGCTTGGATTTTAAAAGTTTTGATTTAAGTGCAAGTATTTCTCGAACAACATTAAATAGAGGAACATTCCCAACGGATGGTTCGCAACAGAGCTTGTCTTATAAAATGACTACACCGAATTCAGATGTTAACTTCTTTAAAATTAACTTGGACACTAAATGGTATTTTCCATTGACTCGTGACCAACGTTGGACAGTTCTTACCCGTTTTCAATTAGGCTATGGTAATGGTTATGGAACGATAGATGGTAACGATCAAGTATTACCATTTTGGGAAAACTTTAGAGCTGGCGGTACAGGGACTCTTAGGGGGTTTGAATCAAATATTGTTGGGCCTAGAGCGATCTATCGCTATCCAACTCAAATACCAGGGAGTCCAGACTCTGTAGGGAACAGTGGTGGTTGTTGTTTAGGACCCGATCATGACTTTATTCAAACTTCAACTAAATCTGTTGGTGGTAATGCTATAGCTCTCGCAGGTATAGAGCTTATTGTTCCTACGCCATTTTTAGACGAAGGGTATAGTAACAGTGTTCGTACGAGTATTTTTGTTGATGCGGGCAATGTTTGGGATACTGAATTTAGTTTAAGTGACTATGAAGATTTAGCTGAAGTCGAATTTGCAAAAATTGCGGATTATTCAGATGTTGGCCGTTATAGGGCATCCGCAGGTTTATCGATACAATGGTTATCTCCAATGGGACCAATGGTATTTAGTTTTGCTAAAACATTAAAAGATGAGGAAGGTGATGATACCGAATTCTTTAGTTTTAATATTGGACAAACTTTCTAAATAAATTGTATTTAGAGCCTAATTAAATAGGGAAAATGATGACCTTTTTCGTTTTAGGCTTGAACCAAACAACTTGAGACGGTATAACTACCGCATAACAAAATAATAGTAAAAATATTAAAGAATATTTCAGGAGTAGAAATTGAATAAATTGATTAAATCTATCGTAATGACCACTGCAGCGTCAGGCTTTTTATTAGCAAGTTCAGCAATGGCTGCAGATCAGAAAATAGCTGTAGTAAATTTTCAAGAAGTTATGGGTAAAATCCCTCAAACTGCTGCAGTTATGAAGAGCCTAGAAGAAGAATTTAAAGATGATAAAGCGGTTCTTGCTCAGTTAGAACAAGATATTAAATATCAGCAAGAAAAAAAGAAACGTGATGGCTCTTTAATGAGCGCGAAAGAGGTTGAAGATTTAGATGCGAAAATTGGTGCTCTTTTTCAAGATTATCAGGCTAAAGGCAAAGCATTTCAGCAGAACACCGGAGCTCGTAAAAATGAAGAGCAAAACAAAATTATTGCTTTAGTACGTCAAGCAATTGATAACATTGCGGCTAAAGGCGATTATGATTTAGTACTTGAACAAAGTGCAGTTGTTTATTCTAAACCTGATAGTGCGATTACCGCTGAAGTAGTAAAGCAAGTTAGTAAACTTAATTAATCACCTTATCTAGTTTGGCCTAGGCAACAATTATATTTTGCCTTCAATGTTATCATTTATTTCAATATTCCGAATCATTCTGATTCGGAATATTGCGTTTAGGCCTTTGATGGTAAACGTTCACTTTTCAATCTATGCTTTAATTAATCTTACAAAGAAGTAATCATTTATGAGTTATAAGCTCGCAGATATCGCAAATAAAATAGGCGCTGTTGTCCACGGCGATGGGCAATGTGAAATTAAAAGTATTGCGACTTTAATCACCGCCCAGCTCGGCCAAATCGCTTTTTTAGCAAACAGTAAGTATAGCGACCAACTTGCAATGACTAATGCTAGCGCTGTTATCATTTCTAGTAAAGAGCTTGAAAATTGCCATACCAATGCTTTAGTTATGGATAATCCATACATGGGTTATGCGTTAGTAGCACAGTTACTAGATACAACACCTAAGCCAGCAAACTCTATTCATGCTTCTGTAATTATTGATGAGAGTGTTACTTTAGGTGAAAACGTTACGATAGCCGCTAATGTAGTAATCGAAGCCGGTGTGGTTATTGGCGATAATGTCAGTATTGGTGCGGGCTCTTTTATAGGCATAGGGGCAAAAATTGGCACCAACACATTAGTTTGGTCAAATGTTAGCATCTACCATTGTGTTGAAATTGGTATGAATTGCTCAGTACATGCAAATACGGTTATCGGAGCTGATGGCTTCGGTTATGCAAATGATAAAGGTAAATGGGTAAAAATTCCGCAGCTCGGTACAGTCATTATTGGTAATAATGTTGAAATTGGCGCTAGCACGACAATTGATAGAGGCGCTTTAGAAAATACTATTATCAAAGCTGGGGTGATACTCGATAACCAAATACAGATTGCCCACAACGTTGAAATCGGCGAAAATACCGCTATTGCAGCATGTAGTGTTATTGCTGGTAGTACGACTATCGGAAAAAATTGTATTATTGCAGGTCTAGTTGGTATTAACGGGCATATTGAAATAGGTGATGGTTGTGTATTCACTGGTATGACTATGGTTACTAAATCCATTAGTAAATCTGGTGTCTATTCATCTGGAATGCCTTGTCAGCCAAATAAAGAATGGCACAAAAACAACGCTCGTATTCGAAAATTAGAAGCATTAACTAAGCGTGTGGCTAATGTAGAAAAAGAAATGACAACCGATAAAGATTAAGTGACTTGTCATTATCGTTATGAAAATTAAGGAATAAATCTTGGAAGCGCAAAAAAACATTATTGATGTAGAAGAAATAAAAACACTTATCCCACATCGTTACCCTTTTCTATTGGTGGATCGTGTACTAGATTACACACCTGGTAAGTCTATTCATGCAATAAAGAATGTTACGGTTAATGAACCTGCATTTATGGGGCACTTCCCTAGTTATTCTATATTCCCTGGTGTTTTGATTCTTGAAGCACTTGCACAAGCAAGTGGTATTCTTGGTTTTAAATCGGTTGAAGATAAAAATGAAGGAGAGCTGTTTTTATTTGCTTCAATCGATAAAGCTAAATTTAAAAAACCGGTACATCCTGGTGACACAATGCATCTGCATTTAGAGTTTGTTAAAGAGCGCCGTGGTATGTGGAAGTTTTATGGCGAAGCACGGGTTGACGGTAAAGTTGTCTGCTCAGCTGATCTTATGTGTGCAAGAAGAGCATTATAATATGGCTGATTCATTGATTCACCCGCAAGCGATAATTGAAGATGGCGCTATCATTGGTGCTAATGTAAAAATTGGCCCTTGGACATATGTTGCGGCCAATGTAGTTATTGGTGATGATTGCGAAATTAGTTCCCATGTCGTAATCAATGGCCCAACTAAAATGGGCAAAGGCAATCGTATTTTCCAATTCGCTTCAATTGGTGAAGATGGCCAAGATTTGAAATATGCCGGTGAACCAACTGAATTGGTGATCGGAGATAATAATACTTTTCGAGAATATTGCACCGTCCATCGCGGTACAATTCAAGACCAAAGCCTAACGCAAATTGGCAGTAATAATTTATTTATGGCTTATACGCATATTGCCCACGATTGTATGATTGGTAGCAATTGTATCATGGCTAATGGTGCGTCCATTGCCGGTCATGTTCATGTCGGTAATCATGCGATTATTGGTGGTATGACAGGCGTTCATCAATTTTGTCATATTGGCGATCATAGCTTTGTTGGTGCTAACTCTTTAATACTAAAAGATATTCCTCCTTATGTGATGGCCTCTGGACAACCGGCTAAACCTTTTGGTTTGAATAGTGAAGGTTTGAAACGTCGAGGTTTTGATAAAGACGTAATCCTGCATATTAAACGTGCTTATAAATCTGTTTATCGTCAAGGCTTAACAGTTGACGAAGCATTAACTAAAATTGATGAAACTAATCATAATATGCCTGAGTTAACGGTTTTTACTAACTTTATTAAAAACTCTAGTCGCGGCATTATTCGCTAATATTATGCCAGCAAAAGAGAGTTCTACGTTGATATCTGAAAGCGAAATATTAGTAAGCCAAGAAAATAATAGTGACAAGCAAACTTTTGCCATAGTTGTTGGCGAACACTCTGGTGATACATTGGGTGCAGGCCTGATGCAGCAATTGCTTAATTCCTATCCACAAGCCGAGTTTATTGGTATTGGTGGACCAAAAATGCAAGCGTTGGGTTTTAATAGCTTATTCGATATGGATGAGTTATCTGTTATGGGTGTTTTCGAAGTGCTAGGGCGACTGCGCCGATTGCTTCATATTCGCAAATCACTGACCGACTACTTCTCAGCGAACAAACCAAGTGTTTTTATTGGTATTGACGCACCAGATTTCAATATTACTTTGGAAGAAAGATTAAAGGCGCAGGCAATTAAAACTATTCATTATGTTAGTCCGTCGGTATGGGCATGGCGTGAGAAGCGTGTTTTTAAAATTGCTAAAGCAACCAATATGGTTTTGTCATTATTGCCTTTTGAAAAAGCATTTTATGATAAACATCAGGTGCCTTGTACCTTTGTTGGTCATTCGTTAGCAGATGATATTCCTATGATCTCTGATAAAGCGGCTGCACGAAATTCACTTGGCTTGTCTGAGTCGGCAACAATTCTTGCATTAATGCCAGGTAGTCGAGGTGGCGAATTATCTCGATTAGTTGAACCATTTTTATTAACCGCTAAAAAGTTATTATTAAATAAGCCTGAGCATATTAAAGAGTTACTGTTTGTTGTCCCTATGATCAGTGAAAAACGCGCTGAGCAATTTAAAGAGCTACATAAAAAATTTGCTCCTGAGATTGCGGTCAATATTATTATTGGCGAAACGCAAAAAGTAATGGCGGCAAGTGATTGTTTGTTAACGGCATCAGGCACAGTTACATTAGAAGCTGCACTGGTGAAACGCCCTATGGTGATTTGTTATAAATTTAACCCGCTGACTTACCATATGTTCAAAGGTTTTGTGAAATTGAAGTGGTTCTCTTTGCCTAATTTACTTGCTAATAAATCACTTGTACCTGAGTTACTGCAAGGGCAAGTCACAGTAGATAATATTATCCCCTTAGTGGAAGAGCGTTTGTACCAAGATCAATCAGCCTTAAATCAGGCTTTTACTACTATTCACCAAACACTTAAGCAAGATGCGAGTAAACAAGCGGCAAATGCCGTCATTGATTTATTATAATATTGGTCGTGAATTATTATGCCTGCTGTAAACAAAAGTTTTGAACCGTTTGAATACCCTGTGGCTTATTGCATCGCTGGTGTCGATGAAGTAGGGCGTGGGCCATTAGTTGGCGATGTAGTGACTGCCGCAGTAATTTTAGACCCTGAAAATCCTATTGAGGGATTGATGGATTCAAAAAAACTCTCCGAAAAGAAAAGACAGTTATTGTCGGTTGAAATCAAGCAGCATGCCATTGCTTGGTCAATTGGTCGAGCAAACCCTGAAGAAATAGACACCTTAAATATTCTTCATGCAACTATGCTTGCTATGCAACGTGCTGTACTTGGCTTAAAGGTTTTACCTGACTATGTACTGGTCGATGGTAACCGTTGTCCGACATTTGCTGCAGAAGGCGGTAATATTGCCAGTCAAAGCGTCGTAAAAGGTGATGCGAGAGTTGCAGAAATTAGTGCTGCATCTATTTTGGCTAAAGTCGCACGCGATGATGAAATGATTGCTTTAGATAAATTGCACCCAGAATATGGTTTTGCCCAGCATAAAGGTTACCCAACCAAAGCACATTTAGAAAAAATCATTGAGCACGGTGTTTTAGATAATTACCGTCGAAGCTTTAAACCTGTAGCAAATGTTATTGCTAATTCAGCCAGCAATCATAAAAATAATTAGAGTCATTAATGTCTGAAACTGATCATTCACTTGCCGTAATCGAAGCTACTGATGTTGCAGCATCAAGCGATCCTAAATTTATTCATCTTAGAGTCCATAGCGATTACTCAATGTGTGATGGCTTAAAAAAAGTTAAGCCTATTGTCGCTAAAGCTGCGGACTTAAATATGCCAGCGTTGGCATTAACCGACCAAACCAACTTGTGTGGTCTCGTTAAATATTACCATGCAGCACATGGCGCTGGTATTAAGCCTATTATTGGCTGTGATTTTTGGGTGAAAAGTGACGAGCTTGGTGATGAATTATCACGGCTAGTGATTTTAACAACAAATAACGTTGGCTATAAAAATATTACTGAGCTGATCTCAAAAGCTTATTTACGCGGTCACATTCAAGGTAAAGCGGTATTAGATAAGAACTGGTTAATTGAACATGCACATGGACTTATGCTGCTTTCTGGTGGTCGAGAGGGCGATGTTGGTAAAGCCTTATTAAAAGGCAATGTAGAATTTGTCGATGAAATGCTAAGCTTTTATCAGCAATACTTCCCCAATTGCTACTACCTAGAATTGATCCGTACTGGCCGCAGTGATGAAGAAAATTATTTACATTTAGCCGTTGATCTAGCCTCTCGTTATGATTTGCCGCTGGTTGCCACTAATGAAGTGATGTTTTTAAGTCCTGAAGATTTTGACGCCCATGAAATTAGGGTCGCTATTCATGATGGATTTACCTTAGATGATAAACGTCGTCCTAGAAAGTACAGTAAAGAGCAGTACCTGCGCAGTGAAGAGGAAATGCTGGAGCTTTTTGCTGATATTCCAGAAGCGCTAGAGAACTCGGTAGAGATAGCTAAACGATGTAATGTAACAGTCACTTTAGGCGAATATGTTTTACCAGACTTTCCAACGGAAGGTTTATCAATTGAAGATTTCTTGGTTAAAGTGTCAGAAGAAGGTTTGCAGGAGCGTTTAGAATTTTTATTTGATAAAGACGCGCCAGACTTCGCTGAAAAACGTAAACCTTACGATGAACGTTTAGCTATTGAGCTGAAAGTTATCAATAACATGGGGTTCCCTGGTTACTTCTTGATTGTAATGGAGTTTATTCAATGGAGTAAAGATAACAATATTCCTGTAGGGCCAGGTCGTGGCTCTGGTGCCGGATCATTAGTGGCTTACGCGCAAAAAATAACCGATTTAGACCCACTAGAATATGATTTACTGTTTGAGCGATTCTTAAATCCTGAACGTGTTTCAATGCCTGATTTCGATGTCGACTTTTGTATGGACAGACGAGATGAGGTAATTGACCATACTGCAGAGTTATATGGCCGTGACGCCGTATCACAAATTATTACCTTTGGTACTATGGCCGCAAAAGCGGTTATTCGAGATGTTGGCCGCGTACTAGGTCATCCTTATGGCTTTGTTGACCGCATATCAAAATTAATTCCCCCGACACCGGGCATGACCTTAGCGAAAGCCTTTGAGGAAGAGCCAAAACTACCTGAAGTGTACGCGCAAGACAGTGATGTAAAAGATCTTATTGATATGTGTCGTATCTTAGAAGGTACAACGCGTAACGCTGGTAAACATGCGGGTGGTGTGGTTATTTCACCAACCACCATTACTGACTTTGCCCCACTATATTGTGATGAAGAGGGTAAAAACCCGGTTACGCAATTTGACAAAAATGATGTTGAAGATGCTGGTTTAGTTAAGTTTGATTTCCTTGGTTTACGTACGTTAACTATTTTGCAATGGGCCATTGAGATGGCTGATGTTAAGTTGTTAAAGGAAGGCAAAGAGCCAATTAACATTGCCGCGATAGACTTGGAAGATAAAGCCAGCTTTAAAGTTCTCTTGAAATCAGAAACAACAGCGGTATTCCAGCTCGAATCCAGTGGTATGAAGTCACTAATTGCCAAATTAAAGCCCGATTGTTTTGAAGATATTATCGCATTGGTGGCCTTATTTAGACCTGGACCTTTACAATCAGGCATGGTTGATAACTTTATTGAGCGTAAGCATGGTCGAGAAGCCGTAAGTTACCCTGATGAAACGTGGCAACACATTGATTTAAAGCCAATTCTAGAACCAACATACGGTATTATTCTTTATCAAGAGCAAGTTATGCAAATTGCTCAGGTACTTGCTGGTTACTCACTTGGTGGCGCAGATATGCTCCGTCGTGCTATGGGTAAGAAAAAACCAGAAGAAATGGCTAAGCAGCGTGCTGGTTTTGAAGCCGGTGCGATAGGCCGTGGCGTTGATGGCGAACTCGCCATGAAAATATTCGATTTAGTAGAAAAATTTGCCGGCTATGGTTTCAATAAATCACATTCAGCAGCCTATGCTTTGGTGTCTTATCAAACACTATGGATGAAAACGCACTTTCCAGCACCCTTTATGGCTGCAGTAATGTCAGCGGATATGGATAACACTGAAAAAATTGTTACCCTAGTCGATGAATGTAGCAATATGGGCATTGATTTATTACCCCCCGACGTTAATGCTGGGCAATACAAGTTTACGGTCAATGATGATGATCAAATCGTTTATGGTATTGGCGCGGTTAAAGGCGTAGGTGAAGGGCCAATTGAGGCCATTATTGCCGCGCGCCAAACTGGCGGTCCATTTACAGACCTATTCGACTTTTGTGCCCGTTTAGATTTAAAGAAAACCAATAAAAGAATATTGGAAAAGTTGATTAAGTCTGGTGCTATGGATGCACTAGGACCTCATTATCAAATTGGTTCAACGCTAGAGCAAGGTAAAAACCGTGCTGCGTTATTTGAAACCTTGGTTGAAGCCATTAAAGCGGCAGAGCAACATGCCAAGGCTGAATCTTTAGGTCAGAATGACTTGTTTGGTCTGATTAATGACGAACAAACGGATAATAGACAAGCATTTAAAGTAGTAAATGCGTGGCCTGAAGAACAATGGCTTGATGGTGAAAAAGAAACCTTAGGACTATATTTAACGGGGCACCCGATTAACCGTTATTTAAACGAAATTAAACGGTATGCTACTAACCGCCTCGTTAGCTTGCAACCGACAAATAAAGACAAAACAAGCGTGGCAGTAGGTTTGGTTTTAGGGGTAAGAGTTTTAGTTAATAAACGCGGTCGTCGTTGGGCATTAGTTACACTCGATGATAAAAGTGCTCGAATGGACATCCGTTTATTTCCAGATGACTACGATAGATTTGCAGAATTGCTTGTTTCTGATGCTATTTTAGTCTGTAGCGGACAGGTCAGCTTTGATGATTACTCTGGGGGTATTACAATGACCGCCCGAGATATCATGACAATTGCAGATGCCCGTGAAAATTATGTCGCTTCACTTGATTTGCAGATTGATAAAAGTAAACTTTCGGATAACTTTATTGAACGGTTTACTGAAGTGTTAACACCGTACAAAGAAGGTATTTGCCCAATTCGCGTTTTTTATCAAAGAGATGAAGCGCAAGGTATGCTAGAATTGGGCGTACAGTGGCGCGTATCGCCAAGCGACATGCTATTATACGATTTGAAAACCCTGCTGGGTGATGAGCAAGTCGAGTTAAAATTTAAATAAGTAGTGTTCATTAAGAACGGTACTCCTTGACAACATAGGTAAGAATAATCATATGTCATTAAATTTCTTAGATTTTGAGCTGCCAATTGCAGAGCTTGAAGCAAAAATTAAAGAACTAGAGTCGGTCAACAATGGCCAAGAATTAGATCTTGATTTAGAAGAACAAATTACTCAATTACGTGCAAAAAATAATGAGTTAACGAAAAAAATATTTTCAGACTTAGACCCATGGCAAACCGCACGCGTGGCTCGTCATCCTCAACGTCCTTATACGTTAGATTACTTACCACGTATCTTTACTGAATTTGATGAATTAGCCGGTGACAGAGCATACGCAGACGATAGTGCTATTGTTGGTGGTACAGCACGCTTAGACGGCAGAGCCGTGATGGTTATTGGTCATCAAAAAGGTCGTTCAACAACTGAAAAAGTTAAACGTAACTTTGGTATGCCGCGCCCAGAAGGTTATCGTAAAGCATTGCGCTTAATGAAAATGGCTGAACGCTTTAACATGCCAATTATTACTTTTATCGACACTCCAGGTGCATATCCAGGTATTGGCGCTGAAGAACGTGGTCAAAGTGAAGCGATTGCGACTAACTTAAAAGTAATGGCACGCTTGAGCGTACCTATTATTTGTACGGTTATTGGTGAAGGTGGCTCAGGTGGCGCATTAGCCATTGGTGTTGGCGATAAAGTTAACATGTTGGAATATTCAACCTACTCGGTTATTTCTCCTGAAGGTTGTGCGTCAATCTTATGGAAAACTGCAGAGAAAGCTCCAACTGCAGCAGAAGCTATGGGTATTACAGCCAAGCGTATTAAAGAATTAGAGCTTATTGACAATGTTGTTGAAGAGCCTTTAGGTGGCGCGCATCGTGATATGGAACAGATGGCAGCATTATTAAAACAATCACTGAAAAGCAATTTAGCAGAGCTTGATGAGCTTTCTAAAGAAGAATTAATTGACAAGCGTTACGACAAACTCATGTCGTTCGGTTACTGTTAATCTAATAAAAAGCGACCAATTCAATGGTCGCTTTTTATTTTCCGTTCATGAATAAAATTGAATCAGCGCTACTAGCGTTTTTCAACAACACCAATGATAAAACTATTGTCGTTGCATACAGTGGTGGTGTTGACTCACAAGTACTACTCGCCGCTTTATCTTCTTTAAAACAGCAACAACAACTGACAAATCCTATTTTGGTTTGCCATGTAAATCATGGTTTAAGTGCCAACGCACACTTTTGGCAACAGTTTGCTACTGAGCAATGTCAGCAATTTTCATTACCGCTGACTATTCATCAATTGGCATTAAAAAAACTACCCCAGCAAAGCCTTGAAGCAATTGCCCGAGATGCGCGTTATCAGTGTTTGATTGAAACAAGTGCTGATTCAGCCTTTATTGTTACTGGCCACCATCTTAATGACCAAGCAGAAACGTTTTTACTCGCCTTGAAACGGGGTGCTGGCTTAAAAGGCTTATCTTCAATGGGCCAGCAGTCGTCACTTGCGCAACACTCGCTAGTGCGACCACTGTTAGCTATGTCTCGTGAAGATATTGTCGCCTATGCTCAAGAGCGAAAACTAGACTGGATTGAAGATGAATCGAATGAGGACCAAGCATTCGACCGGAATTTTATTCGTCATACTATCGTGCCTGAGTTAACCCGTCGTTGGCCAAGTTTTAATAAAACCTTGAGTCGAAGTGCAGGGCATTGCCAAGATGCACAGTTACTACTTAATGAGGTTGCTAAAGAAGACTTAAATAAAGTGTCATTTACTGACAATGTATTGTCAATTCCTGAACTTTTGAGTTTAAGTGAATTACGATTTAACAATGTGATACGTTTTTTTCTCGCCAAGCATGATAAATTGATGCCAAGTAGCGCTCAGTTAATGCAAATTGCTCAGCAATTACATGCGGATGGTGATAAAAATCCGAGTGTTAAAATTGCAAATTTTTGTCTGCGTCGTTATCAGCAGAAACTTTATTTAACTGACAACTTTATGGATATTAGTGAATGGAGTAAGCCGTTAGTTGTTACTTTAGAAAGAAAGAAACTTGAACTGCCTGATAACTTAGGCAACATTCAATTTGCTGTTATCGATGGCGCGAATGATATTGTTGATACCGATTCTGGTGTCAGTGACTCTCATCAAGACATTAATATAGTAGTGCCAAAAGCTGGGCAAAAAGTTAGTATTCGATTTAGCCATGATAATCCAAAATGTTTACCGCATTTTCGTGATAAATCGAGAGCGCTCAAAAAGGTATTACAAGAGGCGAAAATACCGACATGGCAGCGTCAACGCATACCTTTTGTTTATTACGATGAAACATTGGTTGCTGCACTTGGGCTTTTTGTTTGTAAAAACCATATACCGCAGCCAGAAGACAGCAAGTTAACGCTAGTCTGGCTTGAACATAAATAATTAGGTTAGAATAGAATTATTATCGCTACCTTGAAATGGTTGCGAATTAATCTTCAATATTATTATAACAATCGGAGTTCTTATGAATTTAGTGCTAAAGCTTATTGCTGGCATAGTCGCGGGTATCGTCATTGGCCTATTTGCCCCTGATTTTCTCATACAATTAACCTTTACTATTCAATCTTTTATCGGGCAATTAATTAAGTTTACTATCCCATTAATTATCTTGTTTTATATTGCTAGCGGTATAGCCTCACTGCCTCAAGGTTCGGGTGCATTACTAGGTAAAACCGTTGGCTTAGCTTACGGTTCAACCATTGTTGCTGGCGCATTAGCATTTATTGTTGCGAGTACTATTTTACCAGGTTTAATTTCTGGCAATGCATTAGAGGCAGCAGCAGAAGGTGAAAAACTAAAAGGCTTTTTAGATATTAGCATTCCGCCTTTGTTTGATGTGATGACAGCTTTAGCATTAGCCTTTATTTTTGGTATTGGTATTAGCGCAATTAACGCAACATCGCTTCGTACTAATTTAAACGAAGCGCGTGATGTTATTGAAATGTTATTGAGCAAAGTTATTATTCCGGCATTACCTTTTTATATTGCTGGTGTATTTGCTGAAATGACAGTTGACGGTACTGTATTTTCAACCCTGCAAACATTTGGCTTAGTACTCGTACTTGCATTAATCATGCATTGGCTTTGGATCACGATTTTATACGTTACCACTGCGATGGCGATGAAAAAGTCACCAATGGTATTATTGAAAAACATGATGCCAGCATATTTTACCGCGTTGGGTACTATGTCTAGTGCTGCAACCATTCCTGTGTCTTTACGCGCAACTAAAGCGAATGATGTTAGTGACGGTGTTGCTAATTTTACCGTACCACTTTGTGCGTCAATTCATTTAAGTGGTTCAACAATTACCATAGTAACTTGTGCAACAGCGGTAATGTTATTAACACCTGAACTTGCATTACCTGGTTTAGGCGGCATGATGGGCTTTATTTTAATGCTAGGTATTGTCATGATTGCAGCGCCAGGCGCGCCAGGCGGCGCAGTAATGTCAGCTATTGGTTTACTTGCAAGCATGCTTGGTTTTACTGACGCTGCAGTAGCACTAATGATCGCGTTATACTTGGCTCAAGATAGTTTTGGTACCGCGTGTAATGTTACCGGTGATGGCGCTATTGCTATTTGGGTAGATAAATTTGCAGGTGAAGACAGTGCTTTAGCTAATCAAAGCGATGAAGTTAAAGAATCAACCTAGTTTTCATTAAGCCATAGTCGCTTAATTAAATTTAAAGGTGGCGCTAGCCACCTTTTTTGATCTTAATACCGTCATCAACGCTACAGAGCTTGATTTTAAATCAATAACGCTTATTTAAATGTTAAATGTTCTACCATAGCTTTGGCAACATTGGCATAATAGCGACAAATTTTTTGTGGGTATATTTATTATGGTAACAGAGCAAGCAGTAAAGCAACGCAGTAATTCAAGCTGTGAATTTTGTGCATCAACTGATGGTTTAAGTGTTCATCCGGTGCCGCCGACAAGTGACTTAAGCGCACAACAAAGTATTTATTTATGTAGTAATTGCTTAGGACAAGTTGAAGGTACTGTTAAGCTTGATATTAACCATTTACGTTGTTTAACCGATGCAATGTGGAATCAAGAACCAGCAGTGCAAGTAATGGCTTATCGTATGCTACATAAAGTATCTAGTGAAAGCTGGGCACAAGATGCACTAGAGATGATTTACTTGGAAGATGATGTTAAAACTTGGGCAGAGCAGGGTATTGCTGCAGCTGAACGAGAAGGGCCTACCCGCGATAGTAACGGCGCTGAATTACAAGACGGCGACAATGTTACATTAGTTAAAGATCTAAAGGTTAAAGGCGCAAACTTTACTGCCAAGCAAGGCACAATGGTACGTGGTATCAGCTTAACGGATAACCCTGAGCATATTGAAGGGAAAGTTAATGGTACGCGTATTGTGTTAGTTTCTGCGTACTTAAAGAAAGCATAAGATTTTCAATCAATCATTTTAAGGCGAATACTTAAATAACGATAATGATAACTTTAAATAGTTAATAAAAAGCACCGAGAGTAGTTCGCCTACAGCCGGTGCTTTTTTTATACAAATTAGTTAGTTAATCTTTGATTAATTAACGTGTTAGGACAAAAGCCATAGTTTTTGCCTGATATTATTCCTAGCGTAAGCAAAGCTAGTGCTATTGTGCTTTAATTGCTGCCGCCATTGATTGCTCAGCTACTTGCTCTAACCAGTTCAAATCCATGGTTTTATGGGCTTCACAAATAAACCAAGGTTCACGAGAATCTGGTTCTAGCATCAAGCCATTATCGATTAAGTTCATCGCAAATTGCGTATAAAGGTCGCTATTAGTTTGCTTCCAGTCACGATAGTTTTGTGGAACTTCGCTACCAAAATGTACGCCGAACATTGCATCCGGGCCTGCAAAGCAATGCTCAATACCAAACTTTGTAAATACACGTGAAAGAACGGTTTGAATTTTTTTACCAACATCAGCAATACTTGCCAGTGCATCAGTTTCTTTCAATATGGTTAATGTTGCTTTTGCCGCACTAAGTGCCACCATATTTGCCGTATAAGTACCGCCATGAGTTACGCCGCCTTTATCAAAAGAAATAGTATTCATGACATTAGCACTGCCACCAAAAGCTGCAACGGGATAACCATTGCCCATGGCTTTTGCGTAGGTGGTTAAATCGGCGTAAATACCATAAAGCTCTTGCGCGCCACCTTTAGCAACACGAAAGCCGGTTTTTACTTCGTCCATAATCAGTAACGAACCGTTAGCATCACAAACATCACGCAACTTTTGCATGTAGTCTTGAGTGGAGGCAATTGAGCCACAGTTACCCATAATGGGTTCTATTAAAATCGCAGCAATATCATCTCCATGTTCTGCAAATACGGCGTCGATAGCGGCAATATCATTTAGTGGCACACTGACTTGATGTTCACGAGTACTTTGTGGAATACCGGCACCAAATGGAATGATTTCAGGTGATTTTTCTGTACGGTCATCCCAGTTATCAACATCTGATTTCCACATTACTTCATCATGAAGACCGTGAAAACCACCTTCAACCACAACAATTTTATTACGTTTAGTAAAGCCACGAGCAGTACGTACCGCGCCAATAACGGCTTCAGTACCAGAGTTTGCAAAGCGCATTTTATCGATGTTAGGGCAAAGTGACTTCACTAGCTCCACTACGTCAGAATCAAGACCAGTAGAAAACCCAGAAATAGTACCAACATTAGTAATCGCATTAATCACTTCATTGTCAACACGTTCATCACGGTAACCAAGAATAATGGGCCCATAGGCCAAGCGAAAATCAACAAAGGTTTGGTTGTCACAATCAGTAATCGTACAACCTTTCATACTACTTAAAAATACGGTGTTTTCTTCACCCCAATAACGGTAACTATCAGCTACACCCATCGGCATATTGGTGTGGGCTCTTTTGAGCATAGCGTTACTTTGTGGCTTGTGTGTTTTCATTATGGGTACTCTTTATCTTGCTAAACATTGTAATTTTGACTGAAATTTTATGACGCCAATAATACAGGGAACGTACTGTTTCTGGAAGTGTTAAGCACATTTTAAATGCTATATTGATCATGGTTTCTGTCATTAATTTTTTGGTGTAAATACTATAACGGTAATGTAGCTTTGTTGTTTTATTGGTTAAAAAACGTTTTATTAGATATAAAATAGCCCCTATAAAAATATAGAGGCTATTAGTCGTCAAGTTATGCAAAGCTGGCTTAATAGTTAAAGCCAGTAATCGCTAATGCTGAAACTTATAAGCTGAATGTACGTGATACTGAAAGTACAACGCGAGTATCAGCCGCATCGATATCCATACTGGTATCTTCAAGTGCTAAATCAAAGTCAAAGCCATTCCAACTCGTCATATACTCAATACGATAATGGTTGTATGCATCTTTATTATCCCAAGACCATTTGTTTTCGTCTGATGAAGTTGAACGATCAAAGCTTACTTTGACGTTATGGCCTGGCGCTACTTCAAATGTATGTGCAACCATCGCAATATAATGATTCACGTCTAATCCAAAGTAATCCCAGCTATACCAAAAGTTTAATTCAGTATCACCCATTGAAGAGTTATAGCTAAACTTAGTATAAGCTTCAGGGTAGTTATAAGTATCTGATGCAGAGTCACCATGGTAAGTGTAATACGCAATACCAGCATCTAAACCAACTTTTTCGTTTAACTGAAAATATTGGCCAACGTATGCATCCCATTCAATATTAGTATCTTCGCCACTACCAAAATCAACGTTTGATGCCCAAGTACCGGCGTAAAAACCACTATCTGCGGCATAGTCTAAACTTGCTTGCAACGCAGGATCATTTCCCGTTTGGCTAACACCATTAAAAGTGTAATCCGAAGCTAGGTTAACGGTAGCGGTTACATCGGCAGCTGCGCCAGTAGATAATGTTAGTAGACAGCTTGTTGCGATAGCAATAATACTTTTGTTCATTTTATTTTCTCTTTTTATTCAGTATATTTTTATAAAAATTGTGATGTTATTTTATTAATTCTATTTTATTAAAATCGAGTTCGTTTTCTTTTGGAGAACTATCAATTTCATTTACCGCTTTATATTTGGATAACAAGATATAACCAAAACAAGTAAAGAATAGTCCAATAACTACAGCACCAACCCATTGAATTTGTAAAAAATCCAATTTAAATAGCAAGGTTAGTACGCTCAACGCTGCTAAGTTACCCACAAAGTACTTGATAGTACCCAATCTACTCACGCTTAAGTTTAGGTTATCAGTATATAAACGGATCAGTGAATCGAGTGAATTAATGACAAAAGTTATGCCGACAATTGCCATGGCAATATTGTAAAAACCTGCAGTTTCTAATCCATTTGCACTGTAGTAGTACAACACTGTAAACCATACTGCGATTGGAATTGATGGAAATACCAACATAGCTACTAATACTTGATAAGTGCGTAAACCACCAACAAAACGTGCAGTGAACTGACCAATCATAATGCTCCACGCAAACCACCAGTAAAGGTAGAACTCATGGTAATCATTAAGTGGTAAAACAAATTCATGAATATTGCCAAAGTAACCACCAAGTAAAGAAACGGTAGTCGCAAACTCGGAAATACTCGACCCCTCTGAAAAGAATGCTCCACAGAACATTAAGGCAATTAGGGCAATAAATAGCCAAGTAGTGGCTAAACTTAATAGTCGAACATATCGAATGCTAGTACTTGAATAAACCGCTGCGGCAATAACAAGGAAGACAATAAGGTAAAAACTACTAATAATCGATTCACCATCACCTAGAGAAGGCAGATACCAAGGCAAGTTAGTTAGTAATAAGTAGGCAGTAAAAGCACAGGTACCTATGATCACAACGTTGTTTATTAGTTTGATTAACGGTATTTCAAAAAACTTTACTCGAGGTTCAATAACGCAGAAGTAAAAACAAGTAAGAAAATAGAAACCCCAAATAAGAAAGGCCCAAAAACCAAACTCTATCGCTAGTGGATTGGTAAATGCGTACTCAGGGCTTGTTGCTAAGTCTGCATAACCGGCAAATTCAGTTAACGGGAACATGATGAGACCAACATCAAGCCCAGAGGTAAATAGGATCGCAATGAAGGTAAATGTTTTTACGGGTGTAACACCAACACAGCGTATATTTCCCCAACGAAATAATATCAGTGCAATGGCGGCAAAGGTAAATAGGATACCAGCTGATAACCATGTGGTCATAAGGGTCTCCTAATCGTAATTTTCAGTGATGTAAACAAGTATAAACTCCTCTTTTAGTTTTAAAAAAGAGTACTCGGAAACACTTAATTAAAGTGCCAAATCTCAATTGTCGTAATCATGAATTCTATCTTGACTGCGATAATTAATATCTGAACGAGTACTCGCGATTATCGTTTTTGTAATTATTTGATTCTTTAACGCTGACTTTGCTGCCAGTTTGGCGAAATACGCACCTTTGCGTCAGATGGTGGTAAGGTTTCACGACCACGAATAATATCGGCAGCACGTTCTGCCACCATAATGGTGGGAGCATTTAAGTTACCATTTGGAATGGTTGGGAATATTGACGAGTCAACCACTCGTAATCCTTCAATACCGTGAACTTTGGTATCAGGGTCAACAACAGCCATTTCATCAGTACCCATTTTACAAGAGCATGAAGGATGATAGGCACTTTCAACGAATTGACGGACGAAGGTATCTATTTCTTCATCGGTTTGTACTTCAATGCCTGGCTGAATTTCTTCACCACGGTATTCGTCAAAGGCTTTTTGATGAATAATTTCACGGGTTAAACGAACACAAGCACGAAAGCCGGCTTTATCTTCTTCATGTTCAAGATAATTGAAACAAATTTGCGGATGTACTTTAGGATCGTTTGATAGCACTTTAACCGCGCCACGACTTTTGGGTTTATTGTGGCCGATATGTACCTGAAAACCATGACCTGCAAAGGCTTCTTTACCGTCATAGCGCATAGCGGCAGGTAAAAAATGATATTGTAAGTCGGGCCATTCAACTTCAGCTTTGGAACGAATAAATCCACATGACTCAAAATGATTGGTTGCACCTAAGCCTTGCTTGGTAAAAATCCAACGGGTACCAATTAAAAACTTATTCCATAAGCCTAATTGACCATTGAGAGAAATCGGCTTTTTACATTTAAACTGGAAATAGAATTCAAGGTGATCTTGTAAGTTCTCACCAACTCCAGGTAATTCATGATTAACTTCAATACCAGCTTCTTCAAGCGTTGTTCTATTACCAATACCAGAAAGTTGTAATATATGCGGAGAGCCAATAGGGCCAGCGGATAAAATCACTTCTTTATTAACGTTTACATTGAATAACTTACCTTTGCGCTCGTAACGTACGCCGACAGTTTTTTTGCCATCGAGTAATACTTTATGCACTAAAGCATGGGTAACTACGGTTAAGTTATTACGTGCCATCGCAGGGCGCAAATAAGCGTTTGATGTTGAGCTACGCACACCGTTTTTTATGGTCATGTGCATTGGGCCAAAACCTTCTTGCGCGGCGCCGTTATAATCGTCTGTTGGTAAATATCCCGCTTCAACACCAGCATCAACAAAGGCCTTATACAATGGATTTTTCATTTGATTACCATTGTTAACCCCTAGCGGGCCTTCTTTGCCACGGTATTCATCTCCAGGAAATGCCCATGTTTCGGCTTTTTTAAAGTAAGGTAAACAATGAGCATAATCCCAATCTTTAGCGCCGTACTGCTGCCACTCATCAAAATCTTTGGCATGGCCGCGAACATAAACCATACCGTTAATTGACGAAGAGCCTCCCAATACTTTACCGCGAGGACAATGCATACGACGGCCATCAAGATGAGGCTCTGGCTCGGTTTCAAACTGCCACGCGTACTTTTTAGTATTCATTGGAATCGATAGGGCAGTTGGCATTTGAATAAAAATACTTTTATCACTACCACCTGTTTCAAGTAATAAAACGCTGTTGTTAGCGTCTTCACTCAAACGGTTAGCTAATACACAGCCGGCTGAGCCTGCGCCAACTATAATATAATCAAAATTTTCATTATTCATAATATTTCTTAGTTATCATTTCATTGTCTCAAGGTTATTTTTGAGACAATTTAATTTCAGGGAAAACCAGTTAGTTAACTTAAAACGGGCTGTCTAATGGCTGTAGTCCAACATACACCGCTTTTAATTGCGTGTAATGATTAAGCGTTGCCAAGCCATTTTCTCGGCCTATCCCTGATTGCTTATAACCACCTACCGGCATTTGTGCAGGTGATAAACCATAACTATTTATCCAGCAAATTCCGGCGTCCATCTGATGAATCACGCGATGAGCTCGAGTAATGTCTTGAGTAAAAACGCCCGCGGCTAAACCAAACTCTGTGGCATTAGCACGAGAAATAACTTCTTCTTCACCGTCAAAGGTCAATATTGACATTACTGGGCCAAATATTTCTTCCCGACAAATGGTCATCTCATCGGTACAGTCAGTAAAAATGGTTGGTGCAATAAAATAACCATTCGGCGCATCAGCAGGTTGCAATGCTGTTCCACCATGTGCCAGTGTTGCGCCTTCATTGATACCGATATTGATATACTTCATGACTAATTCGAAATGCTTGGCTGAGATTAACGCGCCAAAGTTGGTTTTTTCATCCATAGGATCACCAACTACAATATTGTCTCTGGTGCGTTGCAGTAACTTTTCAATAAATACTGGGTAAATAGATTTTTCAACAAATACGCGAGTACCGTTGGTGCAAATTTCACCTTGAGTATAGAAGTTACCTAGCATTGCTGCAGAAACGGCGTTATCAACATCAGCGTCGTTAAAGATAATAAGCGGTGATTTCCCGCCTAACTCCATGGTGACATCTTTAAGTGATGTTGCTGCGGCCGCCATCACTTTTTTACCGGTACCAACTTCGCCAGTAAATGATATTTTAGCGATGTCTGGGTGGTGAGTTAACCATGCGCCCACTTTGCCGGCGCCTTGTACAACATTAAATACACCATTAGGAATACCTGCTTCAGTAAATATTTCAGCAAGTTTTAGTGCACCTAATGGTGTTTCTTCTGAAGGTTTAAAAATCATTGAATTACCACAAGCTAACGCAGGTGCTGATTTCCAGCAGGCAATTTGTAGTGGGTAATTCCAAGCACCAATGCCGGCACATACGCCTAATGCTTCACGACGGGTGTAATAAAAGTCACCGTCAACAGCTTGCTGATTACCTTCAATACCAGGGGCTAAGCCCGCGAAAAATTCAATAGAATCTGCGCCGGAAAGTACATCAACTACTGAGGCTTCTTGCCATGGTTTACCGGTATCAAGTACTTCAATTTTTGCTAATTCATCATTACGTTCACGTAGTAAGCTAACGGCTTTAAGTAATATGCGACTTCTCGCCATTGCGCTCATTGCTGACCAGGTAGCAAACCCACGTTGAGCACTTTCAATTGCTTGTTGTTTAATTTTTTCATCTGCAGTTTCAACCTGGTAAATAACTTTACCTGTTGCAGGATTGATCACATCAAATGTTTCACCGTTATCGTTTGCCATGTAGGCACCATCGATAAAGTTTTTATAAGTCTTTAATGACAAGTTGTTTCTCCGTACTGCTTGATAAGATCATCGATAAATTTTTTACATAACTGTTCAGCTTGCTTAAATTCTTCGTCTGGCGTTGCACTTAAGGCACTGCGTAGCCAAAAACCATCAATCATTGCTGCCATTTGTTTAGCAGCGCTACTTGCTAATTCATCATTGAGTAATTGACGGAAAGAGAACAGCAAATTGCTGTATAAACGTTTGCTATTGATATACTGAAGTCTAGCTAAACCAGGCTCGTGCATTGACTGCGCCCAAAAGCTAACCCACATTTTTGTCGCAGGAATAGAACGTTGAAATGGAGTGAAGTTAGCTTCAACAATTATATTAAGTCGTTCGAAAGGGCTTAAGTTTTTTTGTTCGATACGCTCGAGTAAAGCAAATTTCAATTGCCCAAGTAGATGTTTAACCGTAGCGTCGACCAAACCTTGTTTACCGCCAAAGTAGTGGCTAATAATTCCAGATGATAAACCTGCAATTTTACTGATGGTAATGATAGTTGTTTTTTGTAAACCAAATTGTGCAACAGATTCTAATGTAGCGTTAATCAATTGCTGCTTACGCAGGGGCTTCATACCGATTTTAGGCACTAATTTCTCAGAATTTTATTTTTAATTGAACGTTCAATTAATTATAATTCTAATGATTTTAGCTTGGATTATCAAGTAAGGATCATTAATGTAGATCAAGCTCAGGTCTTTAAAATAGACTAAAAGTCAATAAAAGCAGCGTATTCAGCCATATTGATGAGTTAGTAATAAAATTTGATAGGGTGAGTAAAGCTTCGTGTTGAAACTATATCGACAAAATTTACTTTACATGCGGAAGAGAGGGTCGTTTGCCTGCTTAGTGAAATAAGCAATCACTAAGCTAAGTATAGGAATTCATTGTTCAGAAAGACTGCTAATATCAGGCAATTCCTACAATATTGGCTGTTTGTAAAGGCTATATCCAGCGACGAACTTGTTGACAGTAGTGCTGATATTCTTGGCCAAATAACTTTTCAAGCATGCGCTCTTCAGGAATGATTTGATATTTGCTTATATACCAAATAAAAACACCACAAATCACAAAGGCTAGCAGGTTTTCTAGGTAAAAAGCATAAGCTAATAATGCGAGTAACATTGCTACGTACATTGGATTACGTGAGTAGCGGTAAATGCCACTATTAACTACCGTTGAAGATGACTCAGGCTTGCTTGGGTTAACGGTTGTTTGATGCTTACGAAAGCTATAAATTGCAGAAAAGCCGATAATGATGCCAATAAAAACTAAACTTCCACTAATGTAATTGCTTAACTGCAAGGTATACGCAAAAGTTGGTATTGTTGATTGAATGGCAACCATTAAAGCCATTGCAATAATTACCTGAACAACAGGAATAACTTTTAACTCCATTAAGTGTCCTTAAATTAAGTTTTTGATGATAGTAATTAATGTTAATTTATCAGGGAATTGCTAACAATTACATGTTTGATGGCTAGGGCTGGAATTTTAATTTTACGTTAATGTAAAAAAGGCTAGCTGACCTTGGAGAAAGCTAGCCTCAATAACTTATGAGTAAAACACTCATAACGCTAAGATACTCTAATATATAAATTTTTAGAAAGTAATATTCCACTGGTTTAAGTTGCCAGTATCTTGTTGGTAATTATCGCTGACAGATAACTGCCATTGACCTTGTGCAAGTCCTGACGTATTTACCGTGTAGGTTTCAATAACATTATCTGCACTATCACTTCCTGACAAGGTTTTAAGCGTGTAGGAGCTGCCATCAGGTGCAATTAAATTTAGGCTTATATCACCGCGATATGTGTGAGTTATATTGACCGAAACGGTAACCGTACCGGCATTACCAGAACGCTGAACATCAATATTACTTACAACGTTGGCGTTATCGGGGATGGCAGTAACTGTGCTATTTTCAAATACGTTTTGTTCAACACCAGAGCTAAAAGTTTGATTATTATTCTTGTTTCCGGCTGTGCTTGTTGCAGCAGACTGCCAATTGAAATCGCTGTATTTACTACCTGTACCTGACAATTGCAATGAGAAACCAGCCTGCGTATTAGAGGTTTCCGAAACGGCTATATCAGTAGAGGTTACGCCATTAGCTGGGCCATCTGTGGCGGTAAGTTGTCCTTCATAGCTTAAAAGCTGACGCACTTGATTATTACTATCAATCAATGCGACACCGTCAGCACTGCCATTTTGTAAACCTGAAAATGCAAAATTTAGCGTACCAAAGCCGTTTGACTGATTGGGAATAACACCTTGAAGAGCTACTGTTTTATAAGCTGCGCCATTGGTACCATTATACGCAACCAGTTGCCAGCCGCTAAGATTAACACCAGCAGCACCTGCCAATTCAACGGCTTCATTTACATCGCTGCTGTTGTTGTCATAGTGAATTTCATTTATCCATATATCGCTATTATTGCCTGTTGGTGGCGTTACACCTGTGCCACTACAAACGTCTTCGAAAATACATGCGGCATATTCAGGACGATCGACAAACGGGTTACGGTTTCCTTGCTGCGCATGTACTGCATCGTTATGTCTTCTTTCATAATCGTCAACAGGGTCGTCTTTATGCCATTGAATGAGTACTGATTTTAGTCCCATATAAGCAATACTAACATTTGCCCCGGTTTTTGAGCTGGCAATTAAATTGCGATCATCTGTTAAAATTAAATCGGGCTCACTTACGCCTGTTACACCATGTACACCGCCTTCATATCTAACGGCCAAATACATTAGGGCACGAGCAACATCACCTTTACGACCTATCCAAGTTTGCCAAGTTCCAGTATGACCTGAACCTTTGGTCAGGTTATGTTCACCTGCACCACCACCACGAGTATTAGTGAAATCAGTTACTTTCTCTGTACAGTCGCTGGCACAATTTGCGTAGGGTTTATTGCTTCGGCTCGAGTTATAGCTGCTGTCGGCAATAAATAGGTGATGGGCATCAGTATAAGGGTAATTACTCGCGCCATCCTTTGGAAAACCATAAGATTTTGGCCAGCTGTGCTCTCGATTATAATTGTTATTGCCACCACCAACTTTTGCGTATGAGATATTTTTATAGATGCTAATTACGTTGTTGCTATTGTTTGGATCTTGATCTGCAGCTTCCAATATGTCCCATGTATCGGTTGCTGAAGACGTGTACGGGAAGCGTTGATGATCATCAATAATGTCATGTAAGCTTTGCTTCAGTGCTGATGCATTAGCTGTATCAACTGAGTCATAGTAGTTTTGCGGTTCAGCTGCATGAGCGATGCTAGTAAGGCAGACAGACAAACCAATAGCGTATTGGCATGCCCGAGTTAAAATTGCAGATTTCATTCTATTTCTCTCTTTTTATTGTTTTTTATTTTATTAGCCAATTAACAGGCAAAAAAAATAGGCACGAATTTTCATTCTGCCTATTCCTTGAGCAAGTACTGTCTAATTGGTCAACAAAATATTAGCAAAGTTTTGTTACACTTTCATTAAAATAAGTTAATAAAATGTTAATTTGCCGATTGGGCGATTGATTGGTGGTGTATAGCGCGTGGAGCTTATCGCTAATTAAGAGAATAAAATTTCAATGTGTAGTTTAATAATGTTATAGATATTGACATTCATTTTAATTCTCGGCATTGTGAAAATGAATTTAATAAACACTTATAACAGAGTAATTTAATGCTTACGCTAATCCGAAATATGATGAATAGACTAACCAATCAGCAGACTAACAATGTCAATCGCTGGCTGCTAGTTTTCATTCTGTCGGGTAATAAGTAAGGTTTATATTCTACTTCAAACCGCAGATACTCAAACTGCGGTTTTAATATTGTCATTTCAAAGCTTCAGTCTCTTTTCTCGGTAATTTTCAACCATATTAATGTGTGCATTCAAAAATATTTGTGCACGAATTATTCAAAGGAGAAGGTAATGCCAGTTTCAGTGGCGTATTTAGCGGTCGTTATTATTTGGTCGACAACCCCATTAGGTATCGTGTGGAGTAGCGAAACGGTTAGTCCTACGTTAGCGGTACTTTTACGTATGTTGATTGCGATAATACCTGGCATGGTCATTTTAAAGCTCGCTAATATAAATTTACCTTGGTCGACACAAGCCCGAAAAATATATGCCTACTCCTGCGTTGGAATTTTTGGTGGCATGCTGTTTTCTTACCTTGCCGCACAATATTTAGCGTCTGGAATGATGTCGCTTATTTTTGGTCTATCACCAATATTTTCCGGTGTTTTAGCACAAAAAATTCTTGATGAGCCTAAATTTAGTCGATTAAAAAAGCTGGCGCTAGCGGTGGCATTGTCAGGATTATTTGTTGTTTGTTTTGATAGCATGTCACTAAGCGAAAACAGTGTTATTGGTATCGCTTTTATTTTACTTGGTGTGTTCTTTTTTAGTCTCAGCGGTGTAATGGTGAAAAGCGTTGCTATTGATATACACCCGCTAGCAACCACCGTTGGAGCTTTAACATTTAGCGTACCTTTATTTGCCATAGTATGGTTTTTAGTTGATGGAACATTACCTTATCAAGAGTGGCATGCTCGTTCTATTTGGGCGATTTTGTATTTAGGAATATTTGGCTCTTTGGTTGGGTTTTTAGCATATTTTTTCATATTGCAAAAATTACGTGCCAGTACAGTAGCATTAATAACCATGATGACGCCGGTATTTGCCCTTTACTTAGGTGCGGTATTAAATAATGAAACCGTGAGTCTACATTTGATTTTCGGGGCATTACTCGTGATGTGTGGTTTAGCGCTTTATCAGTGGAGTGGAAAATCAAAACGGTTAAAGGTAAAGCCGGCGTGAAGTTTTTATAACCTAGGCTTTAAAATGTATTGAAAGAGAGTGGAAGGCTTCAAGGTTTAAAGAAAGCAGGGCTGCAATATGATTGAAATAAAAACGCCAAAGGATTACTCCTTTGGCGTTTTTTACTCGTATTTATACTCAAACCACTTGAAGATGCAAGGTTCAGGTGGCTTGGGTATAGCTATTAGCTTAATAAGCTAATTTAACGATTTAACTCGATATAGTCGTTCACCATATCTTCAAGCACGTTAAGTGGTACCGCGCCATTAGTTAACACAACATCATGAAATTGACGAATATCAAATTTATCACCCAGTTGTTGTTTCGCCATCGCACGTAGTTGTACTATTTTTAACATGCCAATTTTATAAGCCGTTGCTTGTGATGGCATGACAACATGACGCTCAACCATTTTAACCGCATCTGATTCAGCATTTGGCGTATTAGTGACGTAGTATTCTAAGCCTTGAGCACGGGTCCATTTTTTATTGTGAATACCGGTATCAACAACTAAACGACATGCACGCCACAACTCCATCGCTAAGCGACCAAAGTCCGAATATGGGTCTTGATAAAAGCCAATTTCCTTAGGGATCATTTCTGAATATAAGCCCCAGCCTTCACTATAAGCTGTGTAACCGCCAAATTTTCTAAACTTAGGAATGCCTTCCAATTCTTGTTTAAGCGCTATCTGCATATGATGCCCAGGAATACCTTCATGGTAAGCTAATGCTTCCATTTGATAGGTTGGCATTGCTTCCATATCGTAAAGGTTAGCGTAGTAAATACCAGGACGAGAGCCGTCAGGCGCAGGCTGTTGGTAAAAGGCTTTACCCGCTGACTTTTCTCTGAAGGCTTCAACTTTTTTAACTTTTAAATCCGCTTTCGGTTTCGTAATAAATAGCTGGTCTGATTCGCCTTTCATGGTGTTAATTAAGGCGGTTGCTTCGGTAAGGTAACGCTCACGACCGGCATCATCACCAGCATAGTAAAACTGTTTATCGTGACGCATAAATTGGAAAAACTCATTTAAAGAGCCTTTAAAACCAACTTTATGCATAATGACGCGCATTTCATCATGAATACGCTTAACTTCGTCTAAACCTATTTGATGAATTTCATCAGCGCTTAAGTTTGTTGTTGTCGTGCGGTTTAAAGCGTTATTGTAAAACTCATCACCTTGTGGAAATTTCCATGCGCCATCAGTATTGTCAGCTTTGGCTTCAAGTTTTGTTAAATAACTAATAAGTTGCTGGTAGCCGTCTTTAAACTGCACAGTTAGTGCTGTTTCTAGCTCTTTAACTAAGGCTTTTTTATCTGACTCTGCAATATCAAGTTTGTTAACTTTAGTGATGAAATCAGCATATAAGGTGCTATTTTCTTGTTGATCAAATGGTGCACCGACAAGTAAGTTTTTCGAGTCACGTATGACATGCTCAAAAACAAATTTTGGCGCGATGATGCCTTTATTTTCTCTGATTTTAAGCTGGTCAACTAACTGTTCAAGTAATAGCTTAGCGTTTTTTACACGGGCAATATAATCATGCGCTTGTTTACTATTTTTAATACTATGTTGGTTAATCAACAATGCAGGTATTTGGGAATGCACGCCAAACATTTGGTTAACTGGGTAGTTATGATGACGCCATTGATAATCAGCAATTTGCTGTTCTAACTTTTGCGACAGTAATTGATAACTTAATTTAGTTTGTTTATCGAGTTTATTAGTGTCAATTACTTGAATTCGTCGCAAGGCTTCTTTCGCAAACGCTAGTTCTTTAGCGCTATTTTCTTCAGAAAGGTTTTGCCATTTATCGTAATCAGTTTTGATACCTAAATAGGTTTGTCGAACGGGGTTACGATTGACGCCTTCCATAAAAATAGTGTCGAATAGCTCGTTTGCTGCTACTGAAGCGCTAGTTATATTATTTAATTGTACGGTTTCAGTGGCAGTGTTTGCCGTTTTAGTAACTTGTGTTGTTGTATCATTACTACAAGCAACTGTTAGTGCTGCTGAAATGGCGATAACAATAAGTGATTTTTTTAAGAGCATGTTTTTTCCCTAGTTTAATCGATAGGCTATTTTGCCGCTATAAGGGAAAGTGGATCAAGTGCTGAACGCTCAGTTGCACATTTATTGCGACAATCTCCTGCTGCAACTTTTTGAAACATTCATTATTATTAACGCACTTGCATTTACCGCAAGTTAATGACCAAAATTTAAAGTAAAAGTTAGATAACCGTGTGTTGTCTTTGGTTCGGTGTGAATAAGAGTGCTTTTTGAAGTATGAATAAAGAAAGTAAATCAACAATTGCCTTTAAGCTAGCCAGTGAAGCGGATAGGGGGTTTTTATTAGCGCTGCGAAAAGCATCAATGGATGAGCATCTTATTACTGCAGGTATTGTATTGAATGACCAACAACATATGCAGCGTGTTGATGAGTTTTTTAGTGATTCTCATTTGATTTTGATTAATAACCAAAGGATAGGTTTGTTGAAGCTAGGCATGTTTTCTGATCATATCCATATTAGGCAATTTCAAATATTGCCTGGCTATCACTGCTTAGGAATTGGTAGCCTTATTCTCGAGATGATTAAACGCAAAGCAATTGAAAAGCAGGTTTCAATTACCTTGAATGTATTATTGAATAATCCCGCGAAGCAGTTGTATTTGCGTCATGACTTTATCGTTAGTGGTGTCAATGAACTTGAATACAGTATGCGATGGCAAAGACCACAGTAATATTGACTCAAGTGGATGTCGGCTGTTTGAAATATATTTTTTGCTGATGAAAGTTAACCAATAAAAAATCCAGAGAGGTTGACCAGTCTGGATTTTTTGATTGTACTTTAGATTACGCTGCTTAGTAAATTTTGCCTTGTGCGCGCACTTTTTCTTTATCAACACGAGTCGGTGTAACTTCACCATCAACGAGTGATTGAGTGGCCGTTGCTAATGACTCGATGACTTTGTGCATCGAGGTTAAATCTAAGCTTGCCAAATCGTCAGACACTTGATGGTAATGCTGATCTTTATCAAGCTGAGTACTACTAAAACTATGAGCAGGTACACCTAACCGAGCCAACGTGGCATTGTCCGAACGATAAAACAAACCTTGTTCTGGGTAAGGGTCTTGGTAAATTTTAGTGTTCTGTGCAACGAGCTTCTCATTAAGCAAAGCGCCTAAATTTGAGCGTTCCATGCCCGTCATCCAAACAGTACCCGCACCAAATTTTGAAGGTTTTCCGATCATTTCAATATTGATCATGGCTACAACGTCGTCTGGATTTAACTGCTGAGAAAAATACTTAGAGCCAAAACCGCCAATTTCTTCTGCAGTAAATGCGCTGAACATTAAGGTACGTTTGTTATTACCTTTTTCTTGGTAATATTGCGCCAAGTTTAGTACGGCAGTTGTACCCGATGCATCGTCATCCGCGCCATTGTATATCTGCTTGCCATCAGGGGTTGTACCTAAATGGTCATAATGTGAAGAATACAGAACGACTTCTTTTGGGCTTTCAACGCCAGGTAAAACACCAACCACATTGGTTAATGACTGCTTGGTAATTTCTGCACTAGCGCTGACACTATATTTTTCAATGTTTGCTTCGTCACTTAGCACCATCACAATAGCACCACGGTGTTCAAGTGACAGTTTAGTTAAACCACGCTTAAAATAGCCTTGGTAACCTTTAAACAACTTTGCATGAGCGGTGTTAATAATGACTAAATGCTGACCACCACTTTGATTCAGTTTGCTTAGGGTTGCACGCATATCATCATCTTTACCGATAATATGCGTTTGAGCACCACCTTGCTGCCAACTAAGCTTTGCCATTGTTGATGCTATGGCTAAATTTTCATCACTAATGTCGTTATTATTTAATGAAACAGCTAGCGCTTGGGGCTTAATTTGCTGCACAGTAAAGCTTTGTAAAAAACTCCCGTTTTTATTTGAAGCTAATGGCTTTAAGCCAATGTCGGCAAAACGTTTAGCAATGTAATCAGCAGCTTTTTCTATTTCTGGACTAAAGCTGGCACGACCTTTTAAGTCGTCGCCCGCTAGATAGGTAATATCCTTGATCACTTGCTCTGATGGAATAATTTCGGCAATACTGGAAAATGTACTTGTCATGGCGACTGCTGCCACTAAAGCTTTTAATTGAAAATGACTACGTGTTGTCTTTTTGGTATTAAAAATGTTCATCATATTTATTATCATCGTTATTTATGAGTCAATACTATTGAGGATTTGAATTAAGAAATCAACACCTTAGTACATTGGATTAACGAGCAATTTCGCGGTGGCTATTTCAGCTTAGTTAATTCTACTAATAGCGTTTCTTCGCCACTGGTTAGCCATAACTGACCGTCTTGAATACTAATTTGGAATTCCATAGAGCGATCGGCCAATTCAGCTAATGCTTGTGTGGTTTCTTCACTAAAGCTTTCTATGGATAATTTATTGAATTGATTAAGTTTACTTTGTGATTGTTGCCACCAAGTATTGACACTTGTTCCGTAACAATACAATTTAACTTGTTGCGCGCGGTTACACGCTTTTTTCAAACGCTTTTCATCAAGTTGGCCCAGTTCAATCCACAGTTCAATTTCTTCACTGTAATTTATTTGCCATATAGCCGCTTCGTCTTCATCGCTGACACCTTTACCAAATTGTAAATGCTCGTTGGCATTAAGTACGTAGGCAATCAGTCTGATCATCATTCGACGATTAGTTTCAGACGGATGCTGCGCTACTGTTAATTGCAGGGTTTCGTAATGGTTACGATCCATATCAGATAGATGAATTGTTGCTTTATTTATTGTCGATTTTAAGGCCATAACGTCTTATTGTTGAATGAGATAACTAATTCTGCATATTAACGTGTATTTTCTTTGCGTGATAGTAACTTATCGTCAATGATTAACGAATTGTTATATCCTAGATGAATAGCTAGCATAAAGTGGATTAATTTAAGTGATGTAATTAACAGTGATAGACTAGGATTAATTAAATTTTAGTTTGCCGTTTGAAAGTAAACTGAAATAAAACTAATACAGTTCAAAACTCTTTTTCATATGGAAGCAATAACTATGACCATTCAATCTTTTATCCCACCACAGCGCACTTTAATGGGCCCTGGTCCATCTGATGTTAGTCAACGTGTTTTGTCGGCATTAGCAAGGCCAACCGTTGGTCATTTAGACCCAACATTTATTGGCATGATGGATGAGTTAAAACAGTTATTACAATATGCATTTAAAACAACTAATGCTAATACCATGGCGATATCAGCACCGGGCTCAGCGGGCATGGAAGCGTGTTTCGTTAACTTAGTTACGCCAGATGATACCGTTGTTGTTTGTCGTAATGGCGTATTTGGCGCGCGCATGATTGAAAATGTAAAACGTATTGGCGCTAACTTAGTGATTGTTGATTCACCTTGGGGCAGAGCGGTAGAGCCCCAACTGTTGGAAGATGCCTTAATTGCTAACCCGGAAGCAAATTTTGTAGCTTTTGTGCATGCTGAAACTTCAACAGGTGCGGTTTCTGACGCGAAAACTTTATGTGAAATTGCTCAACGTCACCAATGTTTAACGATAGTTGATGCGGTGACGTCACTTGGCGGTATTGAACTAAGAGTTGATGACTGGGGTATTGACGCTATTTATTCAGGTAGCCAAAAGTGTTTATCGTGTGTACCCGGTATTTCACCCATAAGTTTTAGTGATAAAGCCAGTGAAGTTATCGCTAATAGAACCATGCCTGTTCAAAGCTGGTTTTTAGATCAATCACTTGTGATGGGCTATTGGTCAGGTGAAGGCAAACGCGCTTATCATCATACCGCGCCAGTAAATTCTTTATATGCATTGCATGAGTCTTTGGTGATGTTACAACAAGAGGGTATCGAAAACGCTTGGGCACGACATAAAGCTCAACATGAAAAGCTTGCAAAGGGGTTAACTGATCTTGGGATAGATTTTATTGTGCCTGCAGAAGAACGATTACCTCAGTTGAATTCGGTTTATATTCCAGCAGGTGTTGATGATGCTAAAGTACGTCAATATTTACTACAAGAATACAACCTTGAAATTGGTGCTGGTCTTGGCCAATATGCAGGCCAAGCGTGGCGAATTGGCTTAATGGGCTATACGGCGCGTAGTGAAAATGTCGCATTATGTTTAAGCGCATTAACTGATGCTTTAAATAAATTTCGTAGTTAAAAATATCGTTTATTTTCGATAAATTGATGGTTTATATTACTTGAATAAAACGGCTGTAATCTTGCAAATGAACGGATTTTTGCTAGGCTTTAGCCGTTCTTATGCGAGTTACACAGACGTATTTTTAATATAGTCGAAAGTGATAAGTTACCGGTAAAGGAAGTCTGGTGTTGTAGTTTATGAATTATTTCAGGTGAACATGCTTAGCATAATATTCACAATGAGGAATCATAATGTACAAAGTCAATTTTGTAAAAACCTTCAATTGTTTATTAGTATCAACCGTTCTTCTTTTTAGTACTCTTGTTCAAGGGGCTGAATCTAAATCTAATTTGGCCGATGTTTGGAAAATGGTGCCGAATGAAGGCCAAAGTGCGCAGTTTGAATCAGCGTTTAAAGCACACCTAAAATTTCGACAAAAACAAAAAGATCCACGTAGTTGGCAAACTTACGCACCAGTTATTGGTAAAGATATTAGTTTTTATATTGTTCGCCATTGCTGCTTAGCGTGGGCCGATTTGGATAGCTATCAGCAATGGTCAAGAGAAGCTGGCGTGCTTGAACATTGGAATAAAAATGTCGCTCCGTATGTGCGTGACTATGAGCATTACTTAAATGAGCTTGATTTTGCCAATAGTAACTGGCCTGAATCGAATAAAGGTATGCAGTACTTTGCTGTTACCCAATATCGGGTGAAAATGGGTAAAGGGGCAAGTATTGCCGAAGGTAAAAAAACCTTAAGTAGCTATGCAAAAGCCATGAAATGGCCATATTATTGGTCGTGGAGTGATCAAATTGGCGGTAAAGACGGACTGAGTTTAGTTATTCCATATAGCAACTATGCTGATATGGCGCCGCCCGAGGAAAGCTTTTATCAAGCGATTGTGAAACACTTAAAAGATGAAGATAAAACCAAAGCCATTTTTAAACAGTGGAGTGGAAACTTTAAGTCAATTGACTATACCATTTATCGCATTCGTCCTGATTTATCCATGAAGTAATGTTTAATTAGATAATATGGACAATATAGATAAGAGCACTCTTTGTTGTCATCATTAGGTCAAAGAGTGCTTTTTATTTAAGATCAGGGTTATTGTTTACCAGCTACCTGAGTTTTCCATACTTACCCAAGGCTCTTGTGGCGCTAAACGTTCACCTTTTTGTAGTAACTCAATGGAGACATTATCGGGAGACTTTACAAATGCCATGTGGCCACAGCGAGGAGGGCGATTAATGGTAACACCGGCAGCCATAAGTTTTTCACAGGTTTGATAAATATTATCTACTTCAAACGCTAAATGACCAAAATTGCGACCAACACTGTAATCTTCTTCTGAGCCCCAATTATGGGTCAATTCAATTTCAGCAGCGCCGGGCTCTGTTGCTAAAAAGATTAAGGTAAATTTTCCTTCAGGTACATCGACTCGTTTTGTTTCTACCAAGCCAAGCTTAGTGATGTAAAAATCTAATGATTGCTCTACGTCTTTAACGCGAACCATCGTATGTAAAAACTTCATTTTTTAAGAACCCACTTAATTTAAAAACTTGCCTAAGTCTACACTGTTGTATAGGTCGTAGAGAAGTCACTTGTTATAAGTAAATAGCTAAAATTTAAGTTAATTCATTTTGCCGATATTTGTTCGGTATTGGTTGGGGGTATAACCGGTTAATAATTTGAATGTACGTGTAAAAGGTCCTACAGAGGCAAATCCACTTTCCAAGCCAACCACAAGCACTGGCCACTTTTTCTTATCTGGATCAGATAGTAGGTTTTTGGCGTGTGTTACCCGCAATTGATTAACGTATTGATTAAAGTTTCGGGCGTTTAAATTGTTTTTGAGTATTCTACTCACTCTATATTCTGAAACCTCAAGCTCACGTGCAATATCAGCCACTTTTAAGTTTGCTTTTAAATACAAAGATTGCTCAATTAATAGAGTCTCAACTTTTTCAGCAAGTGCAAGTTCAATGTCAACTGTTTGGGTCGTATCCGAAATATTGCGCTTTGACTGTGAATAAGCCAGGTCATTTGATTTGTCGTTTGTTTTCTCCGACGATTTATCTTTTTTAAATCGCCACAGCAATAATACTTGGGTATTTGTTAATACAAATAAAATGATAAACGCAGTGATCAGTTCTTTTGATTCTGGACTGTCGACAAACATTCCTTGCGATAATTTACTTATTGCTACCGCCAAACCAAAAGTCGCTAAAAACAGTATACGTTGGGATTTACCTTTTTTACTAGCGGTAGTGAATCCTCTACACCCCTCCCAGAAGGAAAGCATGATTACTGTAGAAGACAATAAAACGGTTAATTCGCTGATAACGTAGGGAACAATACTACTATTTTTGGCTAAAACTGGCGTGATGCCGTTCACAAATAAATAACCTTGGTTTGCCATAATTAGCACGGCTATTACGATGGCAATGGTAATGTGAGGTAATAAAATTGCCCGTTTTTCTCTGAATAAACAACGAGACAATAACCAATAGCCGTTACAGGTTGCACAGGCGCCCATACCGATTAAATATTGATATGCACCCAACGTTTCACCTGATACTTTCTTTGTTGCCATTATCGCAATAGAGCCACAAAACAGGGCAAACATAATATGTGCTATTTGTTTTTCTCGTACTAAAAGTTGAGCAATTAAAAATAGTAAACTTATAACAAGTAAAGTCGTATATATCGTTGTTAGATTCATTTTTATTTACCGTTAACGTAATAAGCAGAAAAATTTTAACAACTCACTGTTTTTTCTTCAATGAGCATTTTATTAGCAAATATTTCCAGAATATGTGCGCCGAATTTAAAATTCGGGGCGATTTTTGTTTTTTTAACATGCAAAATTTATTTTAATCAATACGTTAATATAAAGGTTAAATATGCAGGTTTTAATGAACAAAGTTGGTGTACCTCTAATATCAGCAGAGAAAACACTTAATCATATTGTTAAATATTGGGTAGTCGTTGCGTTATTAGGGCAATGGATGTTTGCTGCCTATATCTTAAGTATTTATGCGCTTCCTACCATATTTGGTAATTCAGCATTAACCTTCTCATTATCACCGGGTCAAGGGGCAAATACAGAAAGTAGTGCGGAGTCATTAGTGTTTTTTGTCCACATAATTCCAGCGGCTTTAATGGCAATGAGCGGTTTGTTTCAGCTGTTTCCGAGTATAAGAAAAAAATACCCGAAATTTCATCGATACAATGGCCGAATGTTTTTAACTTTAGGATTGTCTGGAGCCTTAACTGGCTTGTATTTAACCTGGGGAGCAGGTTTTAGGTTCAGTGATTTAGGCTCACTTGGTGTGACCTTAAATGGCATATTAATTCCTATTGCTGTTTACTTTGCGTGGAAATCAGCTATTGAAAAGAAATTTACTATTCATCGACGTTTTGCAATTCACAGTTTTATATTAATAAATGGCGTCTGGTCATTTAGGTTGTACTTGATGGGGTGGTTTGTTGTAAATCAAGGTGCTAATGGTAACTCAGCAAGTCTTGACGGGCCAGCTGATATAGCACTTTCTTTTGCTTCTTATTTACTTCCAATGGCAATAGCGGAAGTAATCTTTTGGGCACAACGAAACAAAAATAACAATATTAAATGGTTTGCTGCAATTTTCGCTGGTACTGGCGCAATAATTACCACTGTCGGTGTTGCTGCGGCTGTGACAATGATGTGGATCCCACGAATTGCAAAAGCACTTGATGGACTTTTTTAATCAGCTATTAAGCCAAGAGTCGTGCATAATGAATTTAATGTCATTACAGTGCAAGGCAGTGCTAGATTTTAAAAAATATTACTCGGTTTTATCCTTGAAGTCACATAAGTCTTCAAGGATACATGAGCCACAACGTGGTTTCCTAGCAACGCAGGTGTAGCGACCATGTAAAATAAACCAGTGATGCAAATTGAACATAAACTCTGTTTTTTTAGGGGTGTTTTTAATGATGCCTTGTTCAGTTTGATCAACTGTTTTGCCTTTTGCATAGCCTGTGCGGTTGGCAAGGCGCTGGATATGGGTATCGACAGCCAAAAAGTACTTACCTTCATTATCTTTTAGTTGGCCAAAGGCTGTATTAAGTACAACATTTGCCGTTTTTCTGCCTACGCCGGGTAGGGCTTCTAAAGCCACTCTATCTTCTGGTACTTCACCGCCATGTAAATCGATTAACATTTGACAAGTTTTAAGCGTGTTAACCGCTTTGGTGTTAAATAAACCGATAGTTTTGATGTAAGATTTTAAGCCATCCAAGCCTAGGTCTAAAATTGTTTGCGGTGTATTAGCTATTGGGTATAATTTATCAGTAGCCTTGTTAACACTAACATCGGTTGCTTGTGCCGACAGCAAAACAGCGATTAATAACTCAAAGGGACTTGAAAAATTAAGTTCAGTTGTTGGCGTTGGGTTATCGTCCCGCAAGCGGGTAAGCATTTCTAATCGAGTGTCTTTATTCATTTGATTAAACTTATTTTAGTTATTTTAATTTTTCTAAGTATCAATATTATTTATTAAGCAAGTCTAGCTTTCAAAGTTAACTCGAACGCGTTCAATTGCTTGTTCTAGTTGTTTAGGTTTAGCTTGGGAAATTTTATTATCTATGACGTTTTTTCCGGCAATCAAAAAGCCCATGGCAATAAATGCCCCAGGCGGCAAAATAGCTAATAGAAATTGGCTATCAAGCTTATACACTTCAACCCTCAGTTCTGTTGCCCAAGAGCCCAATAATAAATTTGCACCGTCAAATAATGTACCTTGGCCTAATATTTCTCGTATGCCGCCTAAAACAACCAAGACTAGTAAAAAGCCAAGTCCCATCATCAAGCCGTCAAAACTAGCTTGTAACATAGGGTTTTTAGACGCGTAGGCTTCTGCTCGGCCAATAATGGCACAGTTAGTAACAATCAGTGGCAGAAATATTCCAAGTGATTGGTATAAGTCGTAGGTATAAGCATTCATCAGCAGTTGCACACAAGTTACAAAAGCAGCAATGATCAAAACAAAAATAGGAATGCGAATTTCTTTCGGTACCCAATTTCTAACGCCTGAAACCGCGACATTAGAGCAAATTAGCACGAACAAAGTGGCAATACCTAAACCTAAGGCGTTGACAACGGTGGAAGTAACCGCGAGTAGAGGACAAAGCCCAAGTAGCTGTACCAAGCCAGGATTGTTTTTCCATAGCCCTTGCCATGCTAATTCTCTGTACTCAGAATCTATTTTCATGACTTAGCTCCACAATTACTTTCGGTGTTAAAAATAACCTCTTGATTAGCTTTAAAATAATCGACGGTTTTTCTCACTGTTTTTACTACTGCTCTAGGGGTAATGGTTGCGCCAGTAAATTGGTCGAACATACCGCCATCTTTAATAACTGCCCAACGATTGTCATTTTCATCGTGTACTTTTTTACCAGAAAATTTAGTGATCCAATCACTTTTTCTTAACTCTATTTTATCGCCTAAACCGGGAGTTTCTTTATGCAATAAGGTACGAACTCCACTGACACTACCATCGCTATTTATTGCGATAAGTAATTCAATGTTGCCATTATAGCCATCCGGCGCAGCTGTTTTAATTGCGGCAGCAATTGGTGAATTATTCATTCTAGCACGGTAAATTACGTCTATTTTTAAGTCATCATTATTTGTTGGTGCAATGATACAATCGCGAAACATTTCATTGTCGTGTCTGTTTTCGTCAATGGTTTGGTTTAATTGTCTGATCAACTGTTGCTGTGCTTGTAGTTCAATATTATCTTTAGTCATTAGATGCACAAGCCCAACAGTTGCGGTGCATACAACGGCGAATAACATCAATATTAAGGCATTTTTATTAATAGCGGGTGCTAATGCTGACATTATTTTTTCACTCCGACATTATGACCATAAGTGCGAGGGCGGGTATATTGATCAATTAATGGTGCGGCCATATTACAGAGCAATACCGCAAAAGCGACGGCATCTGGGTAACCACCGAACTTTCTAATTAAATAAACTAACAAACCAGCAAGTGCGCCGAATACTAATCGCCCTTTAACACTGGTTGCGCCAGATACTGGGTCAGTTAAGATGAAAAATGCACCAAGCATTGTAGCGCCAGTGAACCAATGGAACATTGTTGATGCGCTACTATCAGGGCTAAGAATAAAAGCAATAAAACTACAGATGAATAAGCTTGATAAAAAGCTGAATGGCGTAGTCCAGTGAATGGCTTTTTTAGTTAATAGAAATAATCCACCTAGTAAGAAACCAGCATTCATCCATTCCCAACCAATACCGAAGTGTTTACCTATAACGGGCGACTCCATGCTTTCTACAACTGTTAAACCTAGCGTGATGTTAGTTTTTACAGTATCAAGTGGTGTTGCCATCGTGAAGCCATCAACATGAGTTCTAATTTGTTCTACCGAATAACCTTGTGGGGTATAACCAGAAAAAATTAACGATAATGTGTCTGCAAATTGTAAATCAATGGCAAGCAATGGTAGGGGGGGCTGCCATTGGGTCATTTGTACAGGGAAAGAAATAAGTAACATGACATAAGCGGCCATGGCTGGGTTAAATGGGTTATGACCCAAGCCACCGTACAGCTGCTTAACAATAACAATTGCAAATAAACTGCCAATGATGGTGATCCACCATGGCGCGAGAGCAGGCAAGCTTATACCCAGCAAAACCGCAGTTAATATAGCACTACCATCAAGTAATTGCGGACGAATTTTTTTCTGTCGAAGAGAAAGAATCGAAAACTCAGCAACTAAAGCTGTAATAACCGCCATAGATATGTGAATTAAATTCCCCCAACCAAAAAAATACCATTGTGCAAATATGCCTGGGATTGTGGCATAAATAACTAACCTCATCAGGCCTGAGGTTTCACTCTGTTCGTGATTATGTGGGGAACTTGCTATCCAAAATGCCATGGGTATCAATTACTCTGAAGTTTGTGATTTAGTTGCGTCAGCGGCAAGCTTTTTGGCTTTAGCCTTAGCGACAGCTGCTGCGATACGAGCTTTTTTAATTTCTGATGCTGAAGCCTCATTTGCTTTGGCATCATCTTTTTGCTCACTATTTTCTGAATTTGATTTTGTTTGTGATTGCTCAGCTAATTTTTTCGCTTTTGCATTTGCTTTAGCTTTTGATACCGCGGTAGCAATTTTAGCTTTTTTCAATTCTTCGGCACTTTGTTTAGGTGCTTTTGTTTTAATGCTGTCTTCTGTGACGGAAGCCGTTAACTTTTTGTCTGTAGAGCTATCTTTATTATTGGCTGGTTTTTCTTGTTTTTTACTAACCGAGTCATCAGTTTCATCAGAGGAAAAATCAGTTGGCTTTTCAGTTTTATTTTTTGCGTCGGCCTTGGTTTTTGCTTTTTGCTTAGCTTTTGCAACCGTAGCGGCAATTTTTGCTTTTTTCAATTCGGCTGAACTTTGCTTTGGCAATTCAACTGATACTGAGTCGCTTTCTTCAACGGCTTCAATGGCTTCAACGTGCGTAGGTGAAGCTTCTTTTTTCGCTATTGCTGATTTAGTTTGGCTTTTGGCTGGGAGTTCAACGGGATTATCCGTTTTAGCTTTTGCATCTGCCTTGGCTTTTGCTTTTTGTTTAGCTTTTGCAACAGCGGCAGCAACTTTCGACTTTTTATCTTGGGCTGGACTAGCCGCCGTCTCTTTTACATCGGTAAGTGTAGCATTAACGTCATTGTCTGTTCTTGTTTCAGGCAATTTTGCAACTGAGTCATCTGTTTTCTTTGCTTGCTGTAACTTTTTTGCTTTAGCTTTGGCAATCGCTGCGGTAACTTTAGCTTTTTTGTCTGTGACCGGCGCATTTTCAGATTTAGGTTTAGCTGATGCTTCTTTTGTATCAACTTTAGTTGTATCTGAGTCACTTTTTGGTGTTTGAACATCAGTTAACTGTGCTTTTTGAGCAAGTTTTTTAGCTTTAGCGCGGGCAATAGCATTAGCAACTTGACTCTTTTGGTCGCTCACTTGCTCGTTTACACTTTCTTGTGGGCTAGCATTTTTATCTGTTGAAGATTGCGCTTTTTTAGCTTTTACACGGGCAAGTGCGGCGGCAACAGCTGATTTTTCAGTTTTTGCTTCACTGGTGCCTGAATTCATTCTAGCTTTACGAGCTTCAGCAGCTTTTTTGTGTTTTTCTGCTCGCGCAATTTTTTCACGTTCAAGTCGTTTTTTACGCGCTTCAAACCTAACTTTAGCTTTTTCTGCTTTGATATCGAGTAGTTTTTGCTGACGTATTTCTGCTTTGCTGACACGGTAATAATGCACTAACGGTATTTGGCTTGGGCATACATAAGCACAAGCGCCACATTCAATACAGTCAAATAAATTAAGGTTAGTTAACTGTTGTTGATCTTTTGCTTTTGCGCTCCATTGTAATTCTTGCGGTAATAATTGAGCAGGGCACACATCAGCACATTGTCCGCAGCGAATACACTCGACTTCTTTTGTACCGGTAGAATAAGGCGATGCTATCTCTTCTTCACTTGGCGCTAAAATACAGTTTGTGGATTTAATTACTGGTATTTGGTCGTTTGAAAGACTAAAGCCCATCATAGGGCCACCCATAATCAAATGTTTGTGCTGTTTGTTTTTATAGCCACAGTTCTGCGTTAAAAAGCCAACAGGAGTGCCAATTAATGCCCAAGTATTTTGTGGTTTCTCTAATGCTTGACCACTCACGGTAACAACACGCTTAATAAGTGGAGTGTCATTAATTACCGCATCGGCAATGGCGAAACATGTAGCAACGTTTTGCATTACGATACCAAGAGAGCTTGGCAATACACCACTTGGCACTTCTTGATCGGTTAAAATCTTGATCAGCTGCTTTTCACCGCCACTTGGATACTTGGTGGGTATAACACAAACATGAATGTGTTCAATATCAGCTGTAGCCTTTTTAAGTGTGTCAATGGCTTTACTTTTATTGTCTTCAATACCGATTAGTATATTTTTTGGCGCAAGTAAATGATCAAGTATTTTTATGCCATCTAAAACCGTTGGGCTATGTTCTTGGATCAGTAAATCATCAGCGGTGATATAAGGCTCACACTCTGCGGCATTAATGATTAAGTACTCAATTTTGGCTAAAGTGCCGACTTTTACTTGTGTAGGGAAACCTGCGCCCCCCATACCAGCAATCCCAGCGTTGGCAATTTTTTCTAAAATCTGCCCTTTGCTTAATAATTCATAGTCAGGGCATATCTTTCGCTTACACCATGTATCTTCACCATCAGGCTTCATGATAATACAGGTTTCGCTTAACCCTGATGGGTGAGGAATTACTGATGCTTTAATCGCTGAAATAGTGCCACTTGTAGGGGCATGAACGGGAAGTTGCATTGGGCTGTCACTAGCGCTCAATGCTTGTCCTTTTAGGACTTTGTCGCCAACGGCAACAATAATATCGCCTGCTTGGCCAATGTGTTGGCGCACAGGGATAGTGAGTTGCTCAGGTATTTGAGCACTTGCTATAGGTTTAGTACAAGTCAGGAACTTTTGCTCAGGTGGATGAATGCCACCATGAAAATGAGAAAAATGTCCTTTATGTATGCGTTCTATTACTGATTCCACCCAAACCTCATCTAATCTACTTGTACTACAGGGATACTGTCTAAATCCCATTGCCAATTTTGCGTTGTTGTTGCAACCGGGATCATTTCAATACAATCGACCGGACATGGCGCGACACATAAATCACAGCCCGTGCACTCGTCAGCAATAATGGTATGCATTTGTTTTGTGGTGCCAAGAATGGCGTCAACAGGGCAAGCCTGAATACATTTGGTACAACCGATACAGTCTTCTTCAATGATAAAGGCGACTTTAGGCGTATTGTCAGTTTCATGATTTTCATCTAATGGCTGAACTTCTACGCCCATTAAATCGGCTATTTTTTTGATAGTGTCTTCACCGCCTGGCGCACACTTGTTAATAGCTTCACCATTAGCAACCGCTTCAGCGTAAGGTTTACAACCAGGGTAACCACATTGGCCACATTGGGTTTGTGGCAAAAGTGCATCGAGTTGCTCAGCAAGTGGGTCACCTTCAACTTTAAATCGCACTGAAGCGTAACCCAATAGGGCGCCAAATAATGCGGCGAGAACGCCGAGAACGAGTATTGCAATAACAGTACTCATTAGAATTTAACCAAACCAGTAAAGCCCATAAATGCCAACGACATTAATCCAGCAGTGATCATAGCTATTGCAGAACCTTTAAAGGGAGTGGGGACATCGGCATTCGCTAGCTTTTCGCGCATGGCTGCAAACATAATTAATACCAGTGAAAAGCCAACTGCAGCACCAAAACCATAAATAATTGATTCGAAAAAGTTATGCTGCTTGTCGCGGTTTAACAGTGCAACACCAAGTACGGCACAATTGGTTGTAATCAGGGGTAAGAATATACCTAACAAACGATAGAGATTTGCGCTAGTTTTGTGCACGACCATTTCAGTAAATTGTACCACCACGGCGATAACCAAAATAAAGGTCATGGTTTCTAGGTACTCTAAACCTAATGGTGTGAGTATATAAGTGCTAACAACGTAGCTGAGTAATGAGGCTAAAGTCATGACAAATGTTGTAGCAAACGACATACCGATGGCCGTTTCTGTGCGCGAAGATACCCCCATAAAAGGGCACAAGCCGAGAAAATTAACCAGAACAAAGTTATTTACTAATACTGTGCCAACTAACAGCAGTAGGTAATCAGTCATTTTAGATTTATTTTACAATGAAAATTCACGCTATTATCCGTGTTTATCAATGAATAAACAACATATGAAGAGTAAGGTTATTGAAATTTTATCAGTAAGAATTTTATTGTGATTGAAATTCGTACACAAAGTGTAAGTGCGGCAAATAGCTTTTGAAGTAAGTTGTTGGCGGTATTAGGTAGAATAACGACCAACGGCATAAATTGTTGGTCGTATTGAGGTTGATTGAATTAAGTAGGCAAGTTTAGAGAGCAGATAGACTTTTAGGTTTACCAATATAAAAGCCTTGGCAGCCATCTACACAAAGTTTTTCTAGCATAAATTTCTCTTCTTGGCTTTCAACACTTTCAGCTAATACATTAATGCCTAATCGATGCGCTAAATCTACCATCAAACGCAAGAAATATTGGTTATTTTTATCTTCATCTATATCACGAGTGTAAGTGCTATCCATTTTGATAAAGTCAGGCTTTAAATCTCTAAAGAACTTAAATGATGTTAAGCCAACACCGAAGCGCTCTACAGTTATACGTGAGCCAACTCGATGTATCATATCAATAAAACTTTTACTGGCTTTAATATTTTGCTGCAAGCCAAACTCTGTGATTTCAAATACCAATTTTGATGCAATGGTTGCATCACGTAACAAACGACGCTCTAACCAAATAAGAAAATGACCATCAGTAATTGAACGGGCGCTGATATTAATACCAAAAAAATGGTTTTGCATATTCTTATCGGCAATTTCTTTTATTGCCGCTTCGATTATCATGCGATCAACGGCAACAATTTTGTCAAGCTTCTCAGCCATTGCGAAAAATGACGCGGTTGGCAACGTATCTTCACCACTATTTAAAAACCGGGCCAAAATTTCAGCATAGGCTCGACTATTTGGGCTACTTGGCTTAATCGGTTGTACTAGCAGGTTAATACGCTGATTTTCAATGACGCTATCGATTTCTTGACGCCAATTTTGATTACCATAACTGGCACTAGAGTTTTCTAGAATACTGTCGTCAGTTTGAGCAAACCAAGCATTAACCTGTTGTGTTTGTGCAATGCTAATACCGGTATCAGCCAGCGCTAATAGCTCCCCTAAAGGTTTGTTTTTATCGAAATAGACCAAACCTGTATAACCAACAGAATCTAAATCCGATTTCTGTTGGTATTCATTGAAACGCCCAGTAATATCATTAGCAAAATTTTCTGCACTTTTTAATGTCACATTCGGGATAAGCGTAGCGAAATCAGAACTGTTTAGTCTAAATACTTGTGCGCCTTTATATGGACTTGTTGCTTGTTTCATTATATCAGCAACGGCGCGAATATATGTATCACCTTCGTGATAGCCATGAACTTGGTTAATGGTTTGTAATTCCGAACAACGAGTAATGGATAACACACCAAAGTCAGAACGGCTGTCAGCGTTTTCGAAAAATTGAATAAAACGATTACGATTTTCTAATTTAGTTACGGGCTCTATATATGCGTTTTTTTCAAGTAAGGTCGTTGCTGATAGTCTGCTGGCTATCAAATCTTTTAATTCGGTTAAATGCTGCTGAATTTCAGGTAAATCAATTTCGTCGTCTTTATTATCTTCTAACGGCTCTTTGCCTGAAATTATCATGGCAAGATCACGTTTTATTTGTAGGTTGATTTTATTTGCTAAACGGCGGTAGCGCGAAATACTATAAAAGGCAGCAATCACAATGAAAATGACAGATAGTACAAATACCGTCAGAACCATGTTTAATAAATAAAGTAAACTTTTGCTAACGGCTAACTGATAACGAATGGTCAGTGCGGAATTAGGCAACTTGACTTGATTGACAGGGGCCAAAACAAACTCAGCTAAAGGCAAACTTTTTTGTTGTTTATTTATAACTGTAGCACCATCACTTTTACTGATGTCAATAAAGTGGTATTGGTGAGTACTAGTTAATAGCTTGGCCATTTCATCAGCATTTACATCACTACTTGTTCTGTCAAAAGATAATAAGGCTTGTTGATGAACTTGCTGATTTTGAGAAGCTTGTATTGCTACAAATACAGCACCTGCTATGCCAACAACAAGACTAAAAGCAAATGCAATAAGTAAATTTCTTAACAGTAATTGTGTATATGTATACATATAAATTCATAATGCCTATATGTTGCTTAAAAAATTGTTTTTTATTCGTTGTTATTTTACGGCAATTGTTAAACTTTTAACATGAATCATTATAATTTACTAACTATATGATAATGCCACAATAAATATTATAGTAGTGATATGTAACGATGTGTAACTTTGTCTCGCTATTTTCTTTCACACAACTCTTATTAAAGGCTTGTTTTAGCGTAAACACTTAGGGAAAATTAGCTTGCTATAGCGTAGGCAACTATATATAATTCGCCCAGCTTGAATATAACAATATTTCACTGAGAAGATAATTTAACCAGTTTGGCAAGATTATCTAAGATATTGTTGTAAAAAGCCAAGTTTTTAATTTGGCTTACATCGTGGGTTCAGTGAAATAAGCCCCGCGTAATGGGGCTTTTTTGTATCTTAAGAACATGAAAAGGTGCAATAACAGCAAGGTGTATCGCTGGGCTATATGCCCTTTTTTTGTTTCTGAACTCTTCCAAATTGGAGAAAAATGATTGGCTAAATTTGAACACAAACTGACTGCAATGTTGCGTCCTGCCGTTGAAGAAACTGGCAAGGAGTTATTAGGCGTTGAATTTATCAGTGCAGGTAACCACTCGGTTTTAAGAATATTTATCGACCATGAAAATGGTATCGATGTAGATGACTGCGCAGAAGTTAGTCGTCAAGTAGGGGCTATTCTAGATGTAGAAGATCCTATTAGTAGTGAATATAACTTAGAAGTTTCATCACCAGGACTTGATCGTCCACTTTTTGAAAAATCGCAATATGAAGCGGTTATTGATGAAACAGTCGAAGTAAAAATTTCAATGCCATTAAATGGTCGTCGTAAATTCAAAGGTAAATTAGTTGCTATTGAAAACGATAGTTTAATCGTCATGGTTGATAACGAAGAGTATGAGCTTGTTATCAGTAATATAGACAAGGCTCACCTTGTTTATAACCACAAAAAATAATTTAAAATAATGAGAAAGGCTAACTAGCATGAGTAAAGAGATATTACTGGTTGTAGATGCTGTTTCTAATGAAAAGGCATTACCACGAGAGAGCATTTTTGAAGCGATGGAAACCGCTTTAGAAACTGCGACTAAAAAGAAATATGAAGGCGACATCATCGTTCGAGTAAGCATTGACCGCGCAAGTGGTGAATTTGATACTTTCCGTCGTTGGTTAGTTGTTGATGAAAGCGAAGCACCAATGGAAAACCCATATGCAGAAATTAGTTTAGCTGCAGCACAATATGATGATCCAGAATTAAATGTTGGTGATTTCGTTGAAGATCAAATTGAATCAGTTAAATTTGACCGTGTAACAACGCAAACAGCGAAGCAAGTTATCGTACAAAAAATTCGCGAAGCGGAACGTGGATTGATTGTTGATGCTTACCAAGAACAAATTGGTGAGATTATTACCGGTGTAGTGAAAAAAGCTAGCCGTGATAGCGTAATTTTAGATCTAGGTAACAACGCCGAAGCGATTGTTTACCGTGACGATATGTTACCGCGCGAAAGTTTCCGTCCGGGCGATCGTATTCGTGGTCTACTTTATGACATTAACCCTGAAGCACGTGGCGCACAATTATTTGTTAGCCGTACTAAACCGGAAATGTTAATTGAATTATTCCGCGTTGAAGTGCCAGAAATTGGCGAAGAGATGCTTGAGATCAAAGGAGCAGCTCGTGACCCTGGCTCTCGTGCGAAAATTTCTGTAAAAAGTAACGACAAGCGTATCGACCCTGTTGGTGCTTGTGTTGGTATGCGTGGTTCACGTGTTCAAGCGGTATCAGGTGAACTTGGTGGCGAACGTGTTGATATCGTTTTATACGATGATAACCCAGCACAATATGTTATCAATGCAATGGCTCCAGCTGAAGTTGCTTCGATCATTGTTGATGAAGACAAAAACACCATGGATATCGCCGTTGAAGAAGGTAATTTAGCAATGGCAATTGGCCGTAGTGGTCAAAACGTTCGTTTAGCAAGCCAACTTACTGGCTGGGAACTTAACGTCATGACTGTTGCAGACATGAACGAGAAGCACCAAGCTGAAAACGATAAAGTATTAACACTATTCACTGAAAAGCTAGATCTTGATGAAGATTTTGCCTTGATGTTAGTAGAAGAAGGTTTTACTTCATTAGAAGAAATTGCTTACGTACCTGTAGCTGAAATGCTTGATATTGATGGTATGGATGAAGATACAGTTGAAGAATTGCGTGAACGTGCTAAAGCAGCAATTACCACTCAAGCGTTAGCAAGTGAAGAAACTCTAGAAGGTGCTGAGCCTGCAGAAGATTTATTAAATCTTGCTGGTTTAGAACGTCATTTAGCGTTTGTATTAGCAAGTCGAGGTGTTAGAACACTTGAAGACCTTGCTGAACAAGGCGTTGATGAAATATCAGACATTGAAGAATTAGATGAAACCAAAGCGGGAGAGCTAATCATGGCTGCTCGTAACATTTGTTGGTTTAACGAAGAATAACTCACCGGGAGAAAAATATAGATGGCAACCGTAACAGTAGAACAACTTGCCAATGAAATCGGTACACCGGTGGATCGCTTAGTTAGCCAATTGGCTGACTCTGGCGTGAATAAATCGGCCACCGATTCTGTTTCGCAAGAAGAAAAAGAAACCCTGCTTGATCATTTGAAAAAGCAACACGGTGATGATTCAAACGCTAGCCCAAGTAAAATGACGCTTAGCCGTAAGAAAAAATCAACACTAGTGCTTGGTCATGGTAGTAAGGCTAAGTCAGTGCAAGTTGAAGTTCGCAAAAAACGTACTTACGTAAAACGTAGCGACGTAGAAGAGCAACAACAAGCTGAAGAAGAAGCAAAAATTGCTGAAGAAGCACGTATCAAAGCTGAAGCAGATGCAGCAGCTAAAGCGGTAGCAGATGCTAAAGAAGCTGAAAATGCACGTGCAGTTGCAGCTGCTAAAGCTGAAGTACAGGCAGAAGCTAAAGCAGAAGCCAAACTTGAAGCAGAAGCTAAAGCTAAGCAAGCAGCAGTAGCAAAAGCGAAAAGCATTGAAGAGTCGGCTGCTAAGCCAACTCCGGCAGCTGAAACTGAAGATGCGAAAAAATTACGTTTACAACAAGAAGCAGAATTAACAGCAAAAGCTGAAGAAGAAGCTAGATTGTCAGCAGAAGCGGCTCGTAAGCTTGCTGAAGAAAACGAAGCCCGTTGGAAAGAGCAAGAAGCCGAACGTAAAGCGAAAGAAAAAGAAGTGGTACATTTAACTTCTTCTAAATACGCACAAGAAGCGGAAGATAAAAGTGACTCTGCCGATGAAAGTGGACGTCGACGCAAGAAGAAAAAACCTGCTGGCCAAGACAGAAACAACCGTGGTCGCAATGCCAGAGGTAAGGGCAAGTTAAGCTTATCTTCACCTCAAAGCTTGAAGCATGGTTTCACTAAGCCTGTTGAAATTAAGCTGAATGAAGTACGCATTGGCGAAACTATCTCAGTTGCAGAACTAGCAAACAAAATGTCTGTTAAAGGCGCTGAAGTTGTAAAAGCTATGTTCAAAATGGGCGCTATGGCAACCATTAACCAAGTTATTGACCAAGAAACTGCGGCACTAGTTGCAGAAGAAATGGGCCGTGAAGTGGTACTAGTAAAAGAAAATGCCCTTGAAGAAGCGGTATTATCTGATCGTGGTCATTCTGGTGAAGAAATTACTCGTGCACCTGTTGTTACTATCATGGGTCACGTTGATCACGGTAAAACATCATTACTTGATCACATTCGTGAAGCGAAAGTAGCAGACGGCGAAGCCGGTGGTATTACGCAGCATATTGGTGCTTATCACGTTGAAACGGGTCATGGTATGATCACTTTCCTTGATACTCCAGGCCATGCCGCGTTTACCGCTATGCGTTCACGTGGTGCTAAAGCTACGGATATCGTAATTATTGTTGTTGCAGCAGATGATGGTGTAATGCCACAAACAGTTGAAGCTATCCAGCATGCGAAAGCATCTGAAGCGCCAATTATCATCGCTGTAAACAAAATGGATAAAGAGGGTGCTGACCCAGATCGTGTTAAGAGTGAATTGTCACAGCATGACGTTTTATCTGAAGAATGGGGCGGTGACGTTCAATTCTGTCACGTATCAGCTAAAACAGGCTTAGGTATTGACGAATTACTTGACGCAATATTGCTACAATCTGAAGTTTTAGAACTTACAGCAGTAGTTGATAAAATGGCGAACGGTGTTGTTGTTGAATCTAAACTTGATAAAGGACGTGGCCCAGTTGCTACCGTACTTGTTCAAGAAGGTACATTGAACCAAGGTGATATCGTACTTTGTGGTTTAGAATACGGCCGTGTACGTGCGATGCGTGATGAAAATGGTCGCACCATTCAATCAGCTGGTCCATCTATTCCAGTAGAAATCATTGGCTTAAGTGGTGTTCCACAATCAGGTGATGAAGCGACTGTTGTTAAAGATGAGAAGAAAGCGCGTGAAGTTGCTTTATTCCGTCAAGGTAAATTCCGCGATGTGAAGCTTGCTCGTCAACAGAAGTCTAAACTTGAAAACATGTTTGCTAACATGGCAACAGGTGATGTTTCTGAAGTTAACGTGGTACTTAAATCTGATGTTCAAGGTTCACTTGAAGCAATTTCAGATTCACTAGTTAAACTTTCAACAGATGAAGTTAAAGTTAAAATCATTGGTAGTGGCGTAGGTGCTATCACTGAAACTGATGCGACATTAGCAGCAGCGTCAAATGCAATTGTTGTTGGTTTCAACGTACGTGCTGATGCTACTGCTCGTAAAGTGATTGAAGCTGAAAAAATCGATTTACGTTACTACAGTGTTATCTATGCCTTGATTGACGAAGTTAAATCAGCAATGAGCGGTATGCTTGCTCCTGAGTTTAAACAAGAAATCATTGGTTTGGCACAAGTACGTGATGTATTTAAGTCTCCTAAAATTGGCGCTATCGCTGGTTGTATGGTTACTGAAGGTATTATTAAGCGTTCAGCACCAATTCGTGTACTACGTGAAAACGTTGTAATTTACGAAGGTGAGTTGGAATCTTTACGTCGCTTTAAAGATGACGTACAAGAAGTTCGTAACGGTACTGAGTGTGGTATTGGTGTTAAGAACTACAACGATGTACGCGTTGGTGACCAAATTGAAGTATTTGAAACTGTTGAAGTTCAACGCACACTTTAATTGCGTAAACGTTACATAGTTTAGTTGAAATGGGGGCTTAGCCTCCATTTTCATTTGAAAAATATGCGTAATAGTTCATTAGATTAGTGATTGTTTTCAGTAATTATTAATGTAATTAAACGCAGTAGGAATTATATATGGCAAGAGAATTTGCTCGTACTGATCGAGTTGCACAAGAAATTCAAAAAGAAATCGCGATGATTATTCAACGTGAAGTAAAAGACCCACGCTTAGGCATGGTAACGGTTAATGCGGTAGAAATTACCCGTGATTTAGCTTACGCAAAAATATTTGTCACGTTTTTTACTTTGGAAGGTCAAAATGTTGATCATTCAATCGAAGTACTAAATGAAGCATCAAGCTATATACGTACATTACTAGCTAAGCGTATTAAAGCGCGCATTATGCCAGAACTTAGATTTATTTATGATAGCTCTATGGTTGAAGGTGTTCGCATGGGTAACTTAGTCGACAAAGCAGTTGCACAAGACGTTAAGAACCATGAAGGCGAAATAGGCGAAGTTGAAGCTGACGAAAGCCCTGAGAGTGAATAACGATGGCGAAGAAAAGAAAAGGTCGTGCTATTAACGGCGTTTTACTACTTGATAAGCCATACGATATGTCGTCGAATAGTGCTTTACAGAAAGTTAAACGCATTTACTTTGCTCAAAAAGCTGGCCATACCGGTGCATTAGATCCACTTGCAACAGGTATGTTACCGATATGTTTAGGCGAAGGAACTAAGTTTTCACAGTTTTTACTTGATACCGATAAAACCTATCAAGTAACGGCTAAATTAGGTGTTCGCACGACGACGAGTGATGTTGATGGTGAAATTGTTTGTGAAAAATCGGTTGATGTTTCTGATGAGCAATTAGCTACAGCGCTAGATTCATTTCGCGGTACAACAAAGCAAATTCCTTCTATGTATTCGGCGTTAAAGTATCAAGGGCAACCGCTTTACAAATACGCACGTGAAGGTATTGAAGTACCAAGAGAGTCGCGTGATATTACGGTGTTTAATCTTGATTTATTGCGCTTTGAAGGTGATGAAGTCGATTTAGATATTCATGTCTCTAAAGGCACGTATATTCGTACAATTATTGATGATTTAGGTGAGTTATTGGGCTGCGGCGCTCATGTTGCCAAATTGCATCGCAGTGCGGTCGGCAATTACCCAACTGATCGTATGATAACCTTGGCACACTTAGAATCATTGCTTGAACAAGCTGAAACAGAAGAAGTTGCACCGTCAGTATATTTAGACCCATTGTTGTTACCAATGACCACTGCATGTGATGGTATTCCTGCGGTATTTATTGATGACATGTCGGCTAACTTTTTGCGTCATGGTAACCCCGTTCAATGTTCAAATGCACCAAGCGATGGTTTAGTACAAGTATTTATTGGTGATGACGTTGAAACCGGTGAGTTTATCGGTGTCGGACATATCGATGATGATGGTTTAGTTGCGCCTAAGCGCATTGTAGTTTTACCCGCGTAAAGTCTGACGCTAATATCACACTTGCTTTTAAGCTAAGTTAATGGATATTAGTTGCAATTACAGGGTATATTGCTAGAATACGCGCTCTTTGGAACGTCTTGCTGATTTAGTGTTCGGCTCGACGCGATTTTTTAAACACTAAAATTAAGGTAAATATTATGTCTTTAAATGCTGTAGAAAAAGCTGCAATCGTTGCAGAATACGCTCAAAAAGAAGGTGATACTGGTTCTCCAGAAGTACAAGTTGCTTTGTTAACTACACAAATCAACCACTTACAAGGTCACTTTAAAGAGCACATCCATGATCACCACTCTCGTCGTGGTTTATTACGCATGGTAAGCCAACGTCGTAAATTACTTGATTACTTAAAAGGCAAAAACGTTGAACGTTACACGTCTTTAATCGGTAAATTAGGTCTACGTCGTTAAGACAAGCTTTATTAAAAAGCAAAGATCTGCAAAAGGAGCCTAACGGTTCCTTTTTTTATGTCTTAATTTTGATCACCTTTTGAAACCTCAACAGCACTATCTGTAAAGTCGGTAATGATAAATCGAGCTCAATAATCTGACGAATCGAATTAAGTTGGCTGCAACCGGCATTAAAGCTGATCAATTTTAGCTGCTGTCAGCGTTATTATTAAGCCAAATCAAAGAATAATTTACTGATTGAACTAGAATATTATTAACTTTGATGAGGAAAATTTTATGACATCTATCCCAGAATTTATGACCACGAAACATCGCGAATGTGATGAGTTTTTTATTGCCGCAGAAAACGCAGTTGCAGACAATAATTGGTCATTAGCTAAACAAACCTTTAGCCAATTCTCTCAAGAATTAGAATTACATTTACAAGCTGAGGAAACTATTTTATTCCCTGAGTTTGAACAAGCAACTGGCATTACTCAAGGTCCAACGCAGGTGATGCGTGGCGAGCATCAACAAATGCGTGCGTTAGCCGCTGATTTATTACAAGCACTTGGCACGGATGATAAAGAGGCATACATTGGCACTTCCGAAACATTAATGGTACTGATGCAACAACACAATATGAAAGAAGAAATGATGCTTTACCCGATGACACAGCAACGTGTGCCAGCACCAGAGGCATTACTAGCAAGTGTTGTTGAACATTGCCAAACATCCGTAAACAGTTAATAGTACTAATGAATATTATTGAAGTTAATGTAAGTGCATTGGCTCCTCCTGAGCCGATGCAAATGATCTTATCTTCACTTGCAACATTACCAAGTGATACGGTGTTAAAGGTTGTTCATCGACGTGAACCGTTTCCGTTATACGAGCAACTAATTGCTAATGGTTGGCTTTACCATAGTAAGCAATTGGCAGAAGAAAGTTTCGTGATCTACATCGCCAATGAAAAAAACAAGTTACCATTCAGTGACTTCATTATTCTAAATGCTTAAGTTAATAGTGCCTACGTTAACGGTACATAAGAACAATATTATTACTCACAATTACTTAAAGTTATCATAATGATGAATATCGCTAATTTATCTTTTAGTGCTTTACCTCCAATTAGCGTACCTTTTCGTTATTTTATCAGCGCTGCCATTTTTCTAATACTTACTAGTCTTTTGATCTTGTTTTCCGACGAGGCAGCATGGCTCAGTCGTTGGCATCCAACAATGTTGGCTATCACTCATTTATTTACCCTTGGGTTTATTTCGGTGGTGATGATGGGAGCGATATACCAATTTTTACCGGTTATTGGTGGTGTCGGTATCGCTAATGTTCGCATAGTTGCCACTATATCTCATGCTTTGCATACTATAGGAACATTGGCTTTGTCGTGGAGCTTTATATTTCCTAATACCGTTATAAGTGTCATTGCGATGTTGACCTTAGGCACGGGTTTTACGTTTTATATCTGTGCTGTTGCCAATGTTCTGATTAAAAAATTGAGTCAAGGGCAAACCATCATTGGTATGAGGTTGGCTATGCTATCGCTAGTAGTTGTTGTGTTACTTGGCATACTTTTTCTCGCACAAAAAAGCTTAGTGCCATATATAGAATTAGGCGCTATTAGCGATAAAAATTTCACTGATATTCATGCTTTACTCGGTGGTTTCGGCTGGGCTGGAGTACTTATTTTAGCGGTAAGTTTGCAAATAATACCTATGTTTCATGTTACGCCTAGCTTTCCTAAGCTGTTGGCGAAATATATGCCAGTAGCTTTAATAATATTGTTATCACTGTTGTTTGTATTTAAACCTAGCAGTACAAGCGGGCAGGTGGTTATTGCTGTACTACTTACTATATACGCTATTTATAATCTGACATTTCTCCAGCTATTTAAGCAAAGAAAACGCAAGGTTGCTGATACCAGCATTCAATTTTGGCAGTTTGCAGGCATAAGTTTTATCGCGTTGACCTGTTTGTATTTGTTACCCGATGCTTTATTTTTGCAGCTATTTTCTGGTAATAAAGCCTTATTGCTTAGTGCGATATTTATCTACTTTTTTCTTGTTAGCATAATAGAAGCGATGCTGCTAAAGATCACGCCATTTTTAACTTATACTCATCTACAAAGTTTGTGCTTAAGTAACTTTACTGCCATGGCACACTTACCCCACATGCACGAATTACTGTTAAAGAAACATGGACGTTGGCTGTTTTACTTGCATCTTTGCTCATGTTTTACGCTAATAATGACTTTAGCGTTTACGCAATTATACCAATTATTTGCGTTAACGATGCTAGCAGAATTTAGCTGGCTATTTTTTTTGATACTGCGAAGTTTACGTCTATATACGCAAAGCCTAGCTAAAATTAATAACAGTGTTTAAATATCATGCTATTACACTGTTTTTTAACTTTTAACCATAACATTTAGACTTAGACGCTAGTAAAAAACCAAGCGTTAAGTATAATGTGCGTGCAAAATTTATAATTGCAAAAAACTAATCAATCAGCCTGTATAATTTTTTGTTCTACTTAGCGTGTGTAAACGCGTGAATTTGGTTAACACCTTAATCTTTAAATAAATATTAAGATGACTGACTAAGTGAATAAATAATTGTACAGATTGATTAAAATCAAAAATATTTAAGGAACTAATAATATGTTCAAACCAGTTACTAAATCATTTGAGTTCGGTCAACATACCGTAACTCTTGAAACGGGCGTTATTGCTCGCCAAGCTACTTGTGCCGTTATGGCAAGCATGGACGATACTTCAGTATTAGTCTCTGTTGTTGGTAAAAAAGAAGCAAAACCAGGTCAAGATTTTTTCCCATTAACCGTTAATTACCAAGAGCGTACATACGCAGCGGGTAAAATCCCTGGTGGTTTCTTTAAACGTGAAGGTCGTCCTTCAGAAGAAGAAACATTAATCTGTCGTTTAATTGACCGTCCAATTCGTCCATTATTCCCAGAAGGTTTTACTAACGAAGTTCAGGTTGTTATCACTGTTGTTTCTGCTAACCCAGAAATCGCCCCTGATATCATCGCTTTATTAGGTACTTCTGCAGCATTAGCAATTTCAGGTATGCCTTTTAGCGGTCCTGTTGGTGCAGCGCGCGTTGGTTATACTGACGGCAAATACATTCTTAACCCATTACAATCTGAATTAGCATCGTCGCAACTAGACTTAGTTGTTTCAGGTACTGACTCAGCGGTATTAATGGTTGAATCAGAAGCTGACGTATTGTCTGAAGAAGTAATGCTTGGCGCTGTTATGTACGGCCATGAGCAAATGCAAACAGCTATCACAGCAATTAAAGAAATGGCTGCAGAAGTTAACAATCCTAAATGGGATTGGGTTGCACCAGTTAAAAACGCTGACTTAATCGCTAAAATTGCTGAACTTTCTGAAGGTCAAGTAAACGAAGCTTACCAAATTACCGAAAAAGCAGTACGTTACGAAAAAATTAAAGAAATTCGTGACGGTGTTGTTGAAGCGTTATTAGCTGAAAATGCTGAACTTGACGTGCAAGAAGCAAAAGATTTATTCCACGACTTAGAAAAAACGGTTGTTCGTGGTCGTATCACACAAGGCTCTCCACGTATTGATGGTCGTGATCCTGAAATGATTCGTGCACTAGATGTGATGACTGGCGTATTACCACGTACTCACGGCTCTGCTGTGTTTACTCGTGGTGAAACTCAAGCGTTAGTTACTGCTACTTTAGGTACGCAACGTGACGCTCAACGTCTTGATACTATTATGGGTGAGAAAACTGACGCATTTATGCTTCATTACAACTTCCCTCCATACTGTGTTGGTGAAACTGGTTTTGTTGGTTCACCAAAGCGTCGTGAAATCGGCCACGGTCGTTTAGCGAAACGCGGTATGTTAGCTGTAATGCCTTCAGCTGAAGAATTCCCATATGCAGTTCGTGTTGTTTCTGAAATCACAGAATCAAACGGCTCTTCTTCAATGGCTTCTGTTTGTGGTACTTCATTAGCGTTAATGGATGCTGGTGTTCCAATTAAAGCTTCTGTTGCTGGTATTGCAATGGGTCTAGTTAAAGAAGGCGATGACTTTGTTGTTCTTTCTGACATTTTAGGTGATGAAGATCACTTAGGTGACATGGACTTTAAAGTAGCGGGTACAACTGGTGGTATTACTGCTCTTCAAATGGATATTAAAATTGAAGGTATTACACAAGAAATCATGCAACTTGCTTTAAACCAAGCAAAAGCTGCACGTACTCATATCTTAAGTGTAATGGACGAAGCTATTGGTGGACATCGTGATGATATCTCTCAATTTGCTCCTCGTATTCATACCATGAAAGTTAGCCAAGATAAAATCCGTGACATTATCGGTAAAGGTGGTGCAACTATCCGTATGCTTACTGAAGAGACGGGGACAACTATCGAAATCGAAGATGACGGTACTGTTAAAATTGCCGCAACTGACGGCGAACAAGCGAAAGATGCAATTGCACGTATTACAGCACTTACTGCAGAAATTGAAGTCGGTACTGTTTATACGGGTAAAGTTGTACGTATCGTAGACTTTGGTGCATTTGTTAACGTTTTACCAGGTAAAGATGGCTTAGTACATATCTCTCAAATCTCTGAAGAACGTGTTAACGCTGTTAGCGATGTATTAACAGAAGGTCAAGAAGTAACTGTTAAAGTGCTTGAAGTTGACCGTCAAGGCCGTGTACGTTTAAGCATGAAAGAAGCGGCTGAAAAGCCAGCAGCTCCAGCGCCAGAAGCTGCTGAGTAAGCCATAAAGTAAATAACCACAACGTTATTTGGCAACAATTAATAACGTTTTTGTGTTGATAAAAAGGGAGCTTATTAGCTCCCTTTTTTATATACTCAAGAAGTTCATATTTACTAAAGGTTCTATTTTTCGTGCACTTACTTTATAAAAAATTATTTTCTAAAATACAACTTTCTAACACTCAGTTTTCAAAGGCTGTACTCTCCAAAGCATTGATAGTTTCTGGTTTATTACTTTCTCAAGGTTGTGTTAGCACTTCGGCTGAAAAGCCATCGGTTATTGGCCAACTTATTATTGCTGAGCCGAATGCCATTAGTTATAAAAGTGAGGTAGCGTTAGCGCGATTATCGCAAGTTTTACAACGTGCTGAAATTAGCGATGGTCAGCGTGCTGAATTGTTTTATCAACGTGGCGTCGAGTATGACAAAGTGGGTTTACGTGCTTTAGCAAGATTTGATTTCAACCAAGCGATAAATTTAAAGCCAGATATGGTCGATGCTTATAACTTTATTGGTATTCATTTCACACAATTGCAAGAATTTAATCAAGCGTACGATGCTTTTGATTCGGCAATTGAATTGGCTCCCGATCATGAATATGCCTATTTAAATCGTGGTATTGCCTTATATTATGGTGGCCGAGCGAATTTAGCTTCTGATGACTTTAAAGTTTTTAGACAATATCAGCAAAATGACCCTTATCGAGTGTTATGGCAGTACTTGGCCGATTTAGAAACTAATCAGCAACAGGCTGCACAAGACTTATCGTTATATGCCGAGCTGATTGATGAAAGTGTTTGGGCAAAAAAAGTTATTGATTTGTACCTAGGTAAGATAAACCAAGCAACATTCATTGATCATTTAACTGACAATGTTAGTTCTAATAAGGCCTTAACTGAGCGTTTATGTGAAGCCTATTTTTACTTAGGCAAATACAACCAAATGAAAGGTGATGTAAATGCCGCAATTAATTTTTTCAAGTTAGCACTAAGTACTAATGTTTACGAATTTGTTGAGCATAGATATGCCAAACTTGAATTAGATCTTATGCGTCAAACAATGCAACAAAATAAAGCACTTTAGTCTTTAGATTAATTTTCCAACTGACATTGATGCTTTCAAAATACCGTATTTTAATGAGTTTAGTGATAATGATATTGCTAGGCTCATTTTTTTTAGTGGATAGCTACCGTCAGAAAATAATTCAAGCCACTATATCATCTGAGCAATTATCACGATTAGATTCAATTGAATTTTTTACCAATTCCACTGAACGACTAAACAAATTATTAACGGCAGAAAACCGAAGCGCGTGGTTACATCTAGCTAAGCTTTATGCGAAGAAAAATGCTGATATTGCCTATCAGCTTGGTAATTACTACCTTATAGATGGTCGTATAATGTCTGCGAAAATTTGGTTGAAGGAGTCTGTTCGCCAACATCATCAAGGTGCAATGCTTGCACTCGCTAACCATTACTTTAAAACCAAGCAATATCAAGAAAGCAAAAGCTTAGTATTGCCTATTTTAGAAAATGACGCTGCCTTAGTTTTGTTGTATAAGCTTGCAATTCAGCAAGGCGACACAGCGTTTCTTGCAGAGCATCAAGAAACGCTGTCAGGGTTAGAGAATAGCGACTTTTATCAAGAGTTGGTTAATTTTTCTGTTTTTACTGCTGAAAAAAATAAGTTAAACCCGCAGTGCAATGTAAGTGTGCAGCTTTTTGCGACCAATTTAAACGGTTTACGCCACGGGACAAAACTCATTACGCAGTTTCAACAGCATAAATTGGCGCCATATATTTGCTTACTAACGCCTAAATATATTCCCTATGAACTAGTTAATTGCCAAGATAATTCACATGAAAAAATTTCTTGTAAGGCAAATGTTTGGGCTAATCGAACAGATATATCAAGTCGTTATGTTGGCTTAATTGTCGAGCAAGGAGGTGCCAATGTTGATAACGGCATCATGTATATAGATCAACAGGACAATGTTGAGGTGCTTGCCCATGAGCTTTCGCATTTGATCGGTTTTATTGATGAATACCCATTGCCTAGCCTGCATCAAAAATGTCAACAAAATCAGCAAATACCATTTTCTTATAACGTTGTAACATTAACTGAAAGCTATTTTGGCGAAAGGGCAGAAATAAGAAAGCAACTATTGGCAAAATTACCATGGGCAAGCCTAATTAAAGATAGCACTCCAATTTTGACCAAACAGGATCAAGGTTGGAAATTAGCTACACCAGTAGAATACTTGAATGAAATTGGCATTTTCTTGGCACGCTCTTGTGATAAAAATGCAAATATTCAAAGCTATAAACCTTATTATCACCGCACTCAATTGGAGTATTTTGAACTCGATTTCCCTCAAAGCTATATTGATATTATGGCTTTGGCACCGAATCAATATCTAATGCCAAGTTATCACTTTAATGTCAGTCGTGATTTGGCTCAGCAGGGTGAATATAAACAAGCTCGAGAAATATTACGCGCGACACTTTTTCGTTAGTTAATTTTAGGTGGGCTTAATTTAAGGTTAAATTACTATGGTAAATACTTGTTCGCTCAATTCACTTTGATAAAACTTCAGACGCAATTTTATTATTAATAAGTAAAGTAATAGTGAAGGTTTAATCGCTAGCTAATTCAACTTAATGCTATGTTGAATTAGCTAGGGCTTTTTAGTGTTGTTCAATGGTTGAAGGGCTATTTTCTTCAAATGTTTTGATATCATTAACATTTTTTAAGTGTGTTGCAGAATTTATATATTCTTGTTGCTGTACAACTGTATTTTTTCTTACTTTGGCAATAGGCCACATGGTGTTGTTATTAAATGTTGTTAGTTCTTGTTCTAATGACGCCTTATTATTCTTAGGGGATTTAACTTTGGTTGTACGAATAAACCATGAAAATAATGACATAAAGCGGACTCCTTGTATCACTTACTACTAAGTTATAGCGCAATTTTCCAATTTTCGCTGATTTTGCTGTGCTTATTTATTAAATATTTCAGGTTTTACTGCTATAAAAATATTTTAGGCGGCAAGGTAAGATATAATAATAACAATTTTATGTTACTAATATTATGTTTTTTTATGAAAAAATGTATGGCAAACTTTTCTTCTTCGATTTTTCGTCAGCAATTCCCTATATTAGCTCAATTTGTTAACGGTAAACCTCTAGTTTATTTTGATAATGCAGCAAGTACTCAAAAACCTGTAGACGTTATTGACTGTTATCAGCATTATTATCAAACTAGCAATGCTAATGTTCATCGTGCTTCACATGCGTTAAGTTCAAGAGCGACAACTGCTTATGAAGAAACTCGTCAACATTTAAAGAACTTTATCAAGGCTAAGCATAGTAAAGAGATCATCTGGACTAAAGGCAGCACTGAAAGTATTAATTTAGTGGCACAGTCATGGGGTCGTAAAAACTTACAGCCTAATGATGAAATTGTTTTAAGTTATAGTGAACATCACGCTAACATCGTACCTTGGCAAATTGTAGCAGAGCAAACTGGTGCAAAAATTAAAATTCTGCCATTAACTAGTGAAGGTAGAATAGATACAACTAGATTAGAAGAAACCATCGGAGAGAAAACCCGTATTGTTTGCTGTGGCCATATCTCGAATGTGCTTGGACGCATTAACCTTATTGCTGATGTTATTAGCTTTGCTAAGAAACACAAGGCGCTAACCTTAATTGACGGCGCACAAGCCATTGCTCACTTACCTGTAGATGTTCAAGTTTTAGATTGTGATTTTTACGTGTTTTCTGCCCATAAAATGTATGGTCCAACAGGGGTTGGCGTTCTTTACGGCAAGCGTGAAATACTAGAAAAAATGTCACCATATCAAGCTGGTGGTGAAATGATAAAGTCAGTGAGTTTTGAACAAACTACCTATAATGATTTGCCGCATAAATTTGAAGCAGGCACACCAAATATTGCCGGTATTGTTGCCTTTGGTGCAGCGTTAAAGTTTATAGATGTTCAGCAGTTAGCGGCATTAGCGCAATATGAAACAAACTTGGCCCAATATTGCTTTGCGCAGTTATCTCAAGTGCCAGGGCTTTGCTTTATAGTTGAAGGACAACCGGATATTCCAGTGTTTTCATTTACCATGACAGGGCATCACAATCATGATGTTGCGGCAGAGTTAGATAGCCAAGGTATTGCGGTAAGAGCAGGGCATCATTGCGCTATGCCATTGATGCAGTATTTGAAAATTGATGGCTGTATTCGCCTTTCTTTAGCGGCGTACAATAGTGTAGAAGAAATTGATAAAGCAGTATTAGCACTAAAAAAAATGAGTCGCCAAAGTCTAGCTAACGATGCTGATGCTATGACTAATGACGAGTTAGGCCAACTATCACTGCAAAATTTACAGCAAGTTGAATATAAAGCGAGTGAAGCCGGTAATAAAATCCAAATCACTGATACTGCACACAGCCTTAATGTTGATAGTATTTTAGCGTTATTTAGTAAAGCGAAAAGCTGGGATAGTAAACATCGTGAAATTATGATGTTGGGCAAAAAGCAAAGTGGTTTGAGTGTAGAGCTAAAGACTGATCAATCATTAATTTCAGGTTGTGAAAGTAAAGCATGGCTTATCCATCAAAAGAACGAGCATGAGTGTTATATTTTCACTGGCGATAGCGATGCTAAAGTTATTCGTGGGTTAATTGCGGTTGTACTTGCGGCTGTTAATAATAAGACCAGCGAGCAGATATTAACATTTGATATGCAGGCTTACTTTAATGATATCGGCTTATTGCAGCACCTAAGTCCATCTCGGGGTAATGGACTTCGCGCTATTGTTAATAAAATTTATCAGATAGTCGAAGAGTGAGTTATCTAAATTCTACTATCTGTAGATAACTCAAGACTTAAACTGAATTTCAAACTTAGTATATTGCTCGGAAGATTTAATTTATTAATGCCCGTTTTAAAAACTTATCTATGGCTTTTCCAACGGCAAAAAATGCAAAACAGGCGGTAACATGGGTGGCTGCGCCAAAGCCGCCACTGCAATCAAGCCGCATTGCTCCATCATTTGATTGTTTCGCATGACAAACATTACCTTCATTGTCAGGGTAACGTAATTGCTCACTAGAGAATATTGCGTCAATTGAAAACTTTCGTTTTACATTACGAGAAAAATTATACTCTCGACGTAATTGATTACGTACTTTTGCTAGCAGCGGGTCTTGAAAAGTTTGGCTTAAATCGGCAATGGCTATTTTACTTGGGTCAACCTGGCCGCCTGCGCCACCAATGGTGATTATCGGCAGTTTATTACGTTTACAATGAGCAATAATGGCGCTTTTTACATTCACAGAGTCTATCGCATCAACAACATAATCGATGGAATTGGTTAATAGCTCGCGAATATTTTCTAATGTCACGAAATCTTCGACAATATTAACCTGACATTCAGGGTTTATCTGTTTTATCCTCTCTGCCATTACATCGACCTTACTTTGGCCAACGGTGTCAGTAAGTGCATGTATTTGACGATTGATATTAGTGATACATAAGTCATCTAAATCAATGAGTGTTATTTGGCCTACACCATTTCTGGCAAACGCCTCAGCAACCCAAGAACCAACACCGCCAATACCGATAACACAAAAGTGACTTTGCCTAAGGGCTTCAGCACCATTGTTACCATACAAACGCGCAATACCGCCGAACCTTAATTGATAATCAGACATAAACTTCAAGAACCATTAACTAAAAAATGCTCGCGTATTATAGCAGTCTCAAGAAGAAAATATTAAGAGTGCAAACAGCAAATTCCACGATAAATCCGGCATTTCTTTTTATCAAATAATTGTTGATGGTTATTTATTGTCTCTTCGTATTTATTTAGTTTATTTTCAATATTAAAACTTATGATACCTAACAAGAGAAAACTGATGGGTAAATAGACAAAAATTGTCGTTATTTCCACATTTAATAACAAAGGTAGTATTGAAAGCGTACATAACGATAGAAAAAGCAGCAACAAATGTAATATTTTTATCGATCTGATCAAAGTTTTCATAGAAAAAATCCCTGTTTAATTTGAATGAGTCGGTAGAAAACTTATTTTAACGCTTGTAGTGCTTATTTAGAGGTGGCATATTTGACATTATTGTAGTCATATGTGCCATAAGAGACAGGTAGATAAAAATGAAAATAGTCGTTCTAGCCTCTAATCAATGTGTTGTTTCTGCCGTTTATGGTTTAGTTGATGTTTTTTATGCGGCTAATTACTGCCATCAACAGCGTTATTCTACAGCTGAGCAAAGTGAAGTATCTTGTAAAATTGTCACCATCGATGACCAATCAGTGACAGGTTACAACGGCGTCAGTATTTCGCCTTCAGCCACTATAAACAGTGTCGATAAACCAGATATCGTTATTGTTTCTTCGTCTGTGCGCGCGGTAATCGAATGTTGTGCCGACGATGTACTTGTTGATAATTTACCTAAAGTTAAGCAATGGCTTAGTCAATGCCACCAACAAGGTACTGTAATCGCCAGTTATTGCACCGGGAGCTTTTTACTAGCTTCTTGTGGTTTACTAAATGGTAAAGTTGCAACGACACATTGGCGCAGTGCAGATTTATTCAAACGCATTTTCCCCTCTATCCGTTTAGACTGCGACCGAATGTTAATTGATAATGGCGATGTTATTTGTTCAGGCGGTTCAATGTCTTATATCGATTTGGCCTTATACCTTATTGATAAATATGTCGGTAAAGATATCACTTCAGATTGTGCAAAATTACTGGTTTTTGATCCGGTTCGACAAAAGCAATCTCCTTATGTGACCTTTCAGGCACAAAAATCTCATGATGATCAACCTGTATTGAAAGCACAGGAATGGATAGAGTCTCATTTTAGTAACGAAATACTTATAGATGAACTTGCAGAACTTGTTGGTTTAGGGGCACGAACGTTTAAAAGACGCTTCAAACAAGCAACACAAGAAACGCCGTTAAACTACTTACAGAGAATTAGAGTTGAGCATGCAAAAATGCGTTTAGAGAAGACTACAGAGCCAATTAATCAAATCATCTGGTCGATAGGTTATGAAGATATTAGTAGTTTTCGACAGCTGTTTAAGCGCTTTACTGGAGTGACACCAAAAGATTATCGACAGAAATATGCCTAAAATTAATTATGCTTTTATATTATTGAGAAAGGGGTATTTAAAACTACGCTAACGAACTACTTAAGAAAGTAAACGCATGAATGAGCTACGCTGAGGGTAGTTTTACCACAAACATAGTTTGCTGTTCATCGATAATATCAAAGTAAATTTCGCCGTGTTGAACCTCAGTCATTAACTTTGCTGAATAGGTACCTAAACCTGTACCAGACTGACGATTCGAGCTGGTATATTTATCAAATAATGTCGCACGTATTGTTTTTGGAATAACACCGTGATTAATAACTTGAAAGGTTACATGGTCATTTTCATGAGTTAGAGAAATTTGTATAGGCTCATTATTGTTGGATGCTTCAACGGCATTCTTGATCAAATTATTAAAAATTGATAAACATAATAAAGGCTCAGCTAGAATGTGCTGGCTATGTTCAAATCCTGATAAGGCAATATTGAGTGATTTTTCTTTTGTAACAAGCGCCACTGCATTAATAGCGTCTGTGATCATTTGATTCAGGTCGATACGTTGCGGCGTTAACTGGTAAATATTTTGCTCTATTTTGTAGAGGTTTAATGAATTGTTAATCATATCAACAACGTTATTAACCGCTTTATTAATCGACTTTGCTGCTGCTTTGTCTGCCAAACGATAGGTTTCAAATAGAATATTATTAAGCGGACCTTTTAAATCATGATGTGTTATTTTTTCAATGTCTTCGCGCAGTTTCGCGTTTTCACGAAGGGTAGTTACTTGGTCTGCTAATGCGGTATTTTGCTGCTGTAAACGTATGTGTGTAGCAACTCTAGCTCTTAGTAAATCACCATTAAGAGGCTTAGTAATATAATCAACCGCACCTAAATCGAAACCATATTTAATATCGGAAACTTCAGACTTTGCACTGAGGAAAATAATCGGAATATTAGTGGTTTTTGGATTGTTTTTAAGCGCTGAACATACTTGATAACCATCCATCTCTGGCATCATAATATCAAGTAACACTAATTCTATTTTGTGTTTGCCGCTGTTGATTATTTTTAACGCATGCTCGCCAGATTTGGCCGCAATTACCCGGTAGAGTTGGCGCAGGTTACCAGCAGCAACATCAATATTACTACTCTCGTCATCAACAACCAAAATACTAGGCTTTATTAATTGTTGAGGCGCTTTATTTTCTTTGCCATGCGGTGTGTCAATAGCGACATTTATTTCTGGCGTATGCTCTAGCTTAGTTAACAAAGGCTTAAATTTATCAAGCTGAGTTAAGGCGAAAAGTGCACTAAGAACATATTGCTGTTTAAAGGGTTTAAACAAGCAAATACGGTTGTCTGCTATTTCTGCCGATGTAGCGATAACCTGGCTTCGTGGCTCGTGCGATTCTTGTTGAGATAGCACTAATAACGGTAAGTTCTTAACTGTTGAGATATCAATTATTTGTGCACGAAACTCTTCAGGACTTTTATCACTATAACTATCGGAGCATATTAATAGGCTTATCTTTGAAAATTGTGCGAACTCTAAAGCATCATCCATATCTTCAATGCATGCAATGGCTGATTTACTTACCCCACAAGAGAGTAACATTTTAGCTATTGCTTCACGAACTAACCGACTTTCATCGATAATTAAAATATGGTCGAGCACTGATAGAATACCGCTTAATTCTTAAAAATTATTGTAAGGATATAGTGATTGTAACCGGAATGTACAGGAATTTATTTACTTATAAAAGAATTAGATAAGAAAAAGGCAACCAAGAGGTTGCCTTTAATTATTGCTTTATGTGAAGCAAATATTATCTGTCACTTAATGGTACAAATTCACGATCAATTTCGCCAGTGTATTTTTGACGAGGACGACCAATTTTTTGTCCCGGTTGACCTAACATTTCATCCCAATGTGCAATCCAACCAACCGTACGAGACATGGCAAAGATTACTGTAAACATATTGGTAGGAATACCAATGGCTTTTAGGATAATACCTGAGTAGAAATCTACGTTAGGGTAAAGTTTCTTTTCGATAAAGTAAGGGTCTTCTAACGCTACTTTTTCTAACGCCATTGCTACGTCAAGTAATGGATCTTTAATACCCAATTCACTTAATACTTCATGACACGTTTCACGCATTACTGTCGCGCGAGGATCGAAGTTTTTGTAAACACGATGACCAAAGCCCATTAAGCGGAAAGAATCTGATTTATCTTTCGCTTTTGCAACGTATTCATCAACGCGGTCTAAAGAGCCAATTTCTTCAAGCATAGTTAAACAAGCTTCGTTAGCGCCGCCGTGAGCAGGGCCCCAAAGTGAAGCAACACCTGCTGCGATACACGCATACGGGTTAGCACCAGAAGAACCGGCTAAACGTACCGTAGACGTAGATGCATTTTGTTCGTGATCCGCGTGTAAAGTAAAGATACGGTCCATTGCACGAGCAACAGTAGGGCTAACTACATATTCTTCTGCAGGTACTGAGAATAACATGTGTAAGAAGTTTTCTGCATAGCTAAGGTCATTGCGTGGGTAAACGAATGGTTGGCCGATGCTGTACTTGTATGCCATTGCTGCGATAGTTGGCATTTTAGCGATTAAACGATGCGCACTACGCATACGTTGGTCTGGTTCGTTAATATCTAAGTCGCTGTGGTAAAACGAAGATAAAGCGCCAACAACACCACATAACATGGCCATTGGATGTGCATCAGGCAAGAAGCCGTGGAAAAAATGCACTAACTTTTCATGAACCATTGTATGGTTAGTGATAATTTTAGTAAATTCATCGTATTGCGTTTTAGTTGGCGCACTACCGTTTAGCAAAATATAACAAACTTCTAAGTAATCAGCTTGCTTAGCAAGACTGTCAATTGGGTAACCGCGATGTTGTAAAACACCTTTGTCGCCGTCAATAAAGGTAATTTCAGACTCACACGAGGCTGTTGCTAAAAAACCTGGGTCATATGTAAAATAACCTGCACCGCCTAGTGTACGTATATCTATTACATCGTTACCGGCACTACCTTTAAGAATTGGCAAGTCCGCAACTACATTACCGTCGATACTAAGAGAGGCTTTTGAGTCAGCCATATGTTTCATCCCCATTAAAATTTATTTATCTTGAAATTGTCAAAACCAAATGTTTAGTCAATTTTTGTGAATATTAAACTGGGGCTATTCTACTTCAGATCACCCCCCATAAGTCAATTCGTTTGTTAATCCCTTAGACTAAAGTCAAATGTAAGGAATGAATTTAGTTACGTGTGGTTAATAATTAGTCGCAAGCCTTGAATTTAGGCTAAAACTTGTCGGTGAAGAAAATTGTAATTAATGATTTTCACCTATATAATCAAGCCGATCTGAATTCTGTTTTTGCATTCGTATGTAAAGTGTAAAAATATAATTCAAATCGGAGGGGGGTTATCTAGCATAATAATGCGGTTAGATAACGTTACAATAAGTTGAAGGCTCTAAGAGCTCCTTAGGCAACAATCGTGAAAAAACAACGTCCTGTAAACCTAGATTTGTCAACAATCAAAATGCATGCAGCAGCTAATGCATCTATATTACACCGTATATCTGGTGTGATCATGGTATTCGCTATCGGTATTTTATTGTGGACGCTTTCTTTATCTCTATCTTCTGCTGAAGGTTTCGCGCAAGTAGAATCTCTACTTAGTGGTGTATTCTTCAAAATAATTATCCTTGGTTCGCTTTCTGCGCTTATCTATCATTTACTTGGCGGTATTCGTCACTTGTTTATGGATTTAGGCCACTTTGAAGAACTTGCTTCGGGTAATGCTACGGCAAAACTTATTATCGCACTTTGGTTGGTGCTTACTGTAGTAGTAGGAGTTCGATTATGGTAAACAACGCAGCAACTGTAGGCCGTAGTGGCGTACATGATTTTATTCTTCTTCGTGCCAGTGCCATTATTTTAGCACTGTATACCTTTTTTCTTGTTGGCTTTTTCGTTACAACTTCGGATGTAACATTTGAAATTTGGCAGGCATTTTTTGGTTGTATCAGCACAAAAATATTTACCATCTTAGCCATTATCGCGTTATTAATTCACGCATGGATTGGTGTATGGCAAGTACTTTCTGATTACATTAAGCCAGCGCTTTTACGCGGTGGTTTACAATTTTTCTTTTCGGTTTTGTTGCTAGCATATTTCGCAGCAGGCCTATTAACAGTGTGGGGTGTGTAAGTGAGCGTTCCTATTCGTGAATTCGACGCCATTGTAATTGGCGCCGGTGGTGCAGGCATGCGTGCTGCCCTAGCAATCTCTGAATCTGGCAAATCTTGTGCTTTGATTTCAAAAGTATTCCCTACTCGTTCTCATACGGTTTCTGCACAAGGTGGTATCACTGTCGCCTTAGGTAACGCCCATGAAGATCATTGGGAACAACACATGTACGATACCGTTAAAGGCTCTGATTATATCGGTGACCAAGACGCTATCGAATATATGTGTAAAACAGGTCCTGAATCAATTATCGAACTTGAGAAAATGGGCTTACCTTTTTCTCGTACGGAAGAAGGTAAAATTTACCAACGTCCATTCGGTGGCCAATCTAAAAACTTTGGTGGCGAGCAAGCAGCTCGTACCGCAGCTGCAGCTGACCGTACAGGTCATGCATTATTGCATTGTTTATACCAACAAAACGTTAAAAACAAAACTAACGTTTACTCAGAATGGTATGCCTTAGATTTAGTTAAAAACAGTGACGGTGGTGTAGTAGGTTGTACTGCTATTTGTATCGAAACTGGCGAAGTTGTTTACTTTAAAGCCCGTGCTACTGTGCTTGCTACAGGTGGTGCTGGTCGTATCTTCGCATCTACTACTAATGCTCACATCAACACTGGTGACGGTGTTGGTATGTCACTTCGTGCTGGCATTCAAATGCAAGACATGGAAATGTGGCAGTTCCACCCGACAGGTATCGCAGGCGCTGGTGTACTAGTGACTGAAGGTTGTCGTGGTGAAGGTGGTTACTTATTGAATAAAGACGGCGAACGTTTCATGGAACGTTATGCACCAAATGCTAAAGATTTAGCAGGTCGTGACGTTGTTGCTCGTTCAATGATGACAGAGATCCGTGAAGGTCGTGGTTGTGACCACCCTCAATACGGGCCACATATCAAGCTGAAACTTGACCACTTAGGTCGTGAAACGCTGATGAAACGTTTACCAGGTGTTTGTGACTTATCTGAAACATTTGCTCATGTTCATCCAGCAGAAGAGCCAATTCCAGTTATTCCAACGTGTCACTACCAAATGGGTGGTGTACCTTGTAACGTTAATGGTCAAGCAATCAATGTTGCTGCTGATGGCACAGAAACAATCGTTGACGGTTTATTTGCCGTAGGTGAAATTGCTTGTGTATCAGTACACGGTGCAAACCGCTTAGGTGGTAACTCACTACTTGATTTAGTAGTGTTTGGCCGCGCAGCAGGTAACTTCTTAGGTACCTACCTAAATGAGAGTCAAAACGGTAAAGATGCATCAGAATCTGATTTAGAAGCTTCTTTAGCACGTACTAACCGTTGGGAAACATCATCTAAAGGTGAATGTCCAACGCAAATACGTAAAGATTTACAACAGTGTATGCAACTTAACTTCTCGGTATTCCGTGAAGGTGAAGCAATGGCGCAAGGCATGAAAGAGTTGACGGAAATCCGTGAACGCTTACAACATGCCCACTTAGATGATAAGTCTAGTGAGTTCAACACACAGCGTATCGAGTGTTTAGAATTAGATAACTTGATGGAAACAGCTTTCTGTTCTGCAAAAGCAGCTAACTTCCGTACTGAATCTCGCGGTGCTCATGCCCGTCAAGATTTCACAGAACGTGATGATGAAAACTGGTTATGTCATTCAATCTACACACCAGATAACGAAGAAATGAGCAAGCGTACTGTTAACATGGCACCTGTTCACCGTGAAGCTTTCCCACCGAAAGCAAGAACTTACTAGGAGCGTTGTAATGAAACAAATTTTTTCTATTTACCGTTACAACCCTGATGTTGATAACAAACCTTACATGAAAGAATATGAGCTGGAAGTTCCTGAAGGCTCAGACATGATGGTACTAGATGCGCTAATTTTGCTGAAAGAGCAAGATTCAAGCTTATCATTCCGTCGTTCATGTCGTGAAGGTGTTTGTGGCTCTGATGGCTTGAACATGAATGGTAAAAATGGTTTGGCTTGTATCACGCCCTTATCTGCAATTCCTGCAAATAAAATAGTGTTACGTCCATTACCTGGTTTACCGGTAGTGCGTGATTTAATTATTGATATGACTCAGTTCTATAATCAATATGAAAAAATCAGACCTTACCTAATTAATGATGGTAAAGAACAACCAGCACGCGAACATTTACAAACAATTGAAGAACGTGAGAAATTAGACGGTCTTTATGAATGTATTTTATGTGCATGTTGTTCAACATCTTGTCCTTCTTTCTGGTGGAATCCTGATAAATTTATCGGTCCAGCGGGCTTATTACATGCTTATCGTTTTCTTATCGATAGCCGTGATACTGCAACAGAAGAGCGTTTAGATGATTTACAAGATGCCTACAGCGTATTCCGTTGTCACGGTATCATGAACTGTGTTGACGTTTGTCCGAAAGGGCTAAACCCAACAAAAGCCATTGGCCATATTAAGTCAATGTTGCTGACAAGAGCGGTTTAATTTAAATAGCAGAGTGCAAGAAATTGTACTCTGCTTTTTTCGTTAAACAATTTGTTTTTATTGCTTTTATCCCATAAAGGAACAGGCAATGCCCGAAGGTGCTATGAAGGCTTGGATAGAGTCTTCCCATTTAAGTGGTGCAAACGCTGCTTATATTGAAGAATTATACGAATCTTATCTGGATAACTCGCAATCTGTTTCTACAGAGTGGCGTGATATTTTCCAACAACTTCCTAAAATTGAAGGTGCTGACGTTGAATATCGGCATTCTGAAATCCGTGATGAATTTAAAGAATTGGCCCAACAAACACAAAAAACCGTGGTTGTTTCAGGTGGTTCTGACGCTAAACAAGTTAAAGTTTTACAACTTATTAATGCGTTTCGTTTTCGCGGACATCAAAATGCTAACCTTGACCCATTAGGGTTGTGGCAACGTGATAAAGTACGTGACCTGCAATTATCTCACCATGAACTATCGGAAAATGATTTCGATCGTGAATTTAAAATAGGTTCTTTGGCTATCGGCCAAGACACTATGAAACTTGGTGAATTATATAAAGCGCTTAAAACTACTTACTGTGGTTCTATCGGCGCTGAATATATGCATATCACGTCAACTGATGAAAAGCGTTGGTTACAACAACGTCTAGAATCAGTGCAGTCACAAGCAGTGCTTAGCGTTAGTGAAAAGGAAGAAATTTTTAAAGGCTTAGTTGCGGCTGATGGTCTTGAAAAATACCTAGGAGCTAAGTTCCCTGGTGCAAAACGCTTCTCTCTTGAAGGTGGCGATGCCTTAGTTCCTATGTTAAAGCAATTAATCACTCGTGCCGGTACGCAAGGCGCTAAAGAAGTGGTTATGGGCATGGCTCACCGTGGTCGCCTCAACGTGCTTGTTAACGTTATGGGTAAGAATCCGTCAAAGTTATTTGATGAGTTCGGTGGCAAACACGACGAAATACTTTCTTCAGGTGATGTTAAGTATCACCAAGGTTACTCGTCTGACTTTGTAACTCCCGGTGGCAATGTTCATTTAGCATTAGCATTTAACCCATCGCATTTAGAAATTGTTAATCCAGTAGTTATCGGCTCTGTACGTGCACGTTTAGACCGTCGTGATTGTAATGAAGGTGATTTAGTATTACCTATTACTATTCATGGTGACTCAGCAATTGCTGGTCAAGGTGTTGTACAAGAAACCTTTAACATGTCGCAAGCGCGAGCATTTAAAGTCGGCGGTACTATCCGTATTGTTGTTAATAACCAAGTTGGTTTTACAACATCGGATCCTGCAGATACTCGCAGCGGTGAATACTGTACTGAAATCGCTAAAATGGTTTCTGCGCCAATTCTTCATGTGAATGGTGACGATCCAGAAGCTGTGATCTTAGCAACACAAATTGCATTAGATTACCGTAACGAATTTAAACGTGATGTGGTTATCGACCTTGTTTGTTATCGACGTCACGGACATAACGAAGCTGATGAGCCAAGTGCTACGCAGCCAGTTATGTACAAAAAAGTTAAAAAGCATCCTACTCCTCGTCAGCTTTACGCTGATAAGCTTAATGCTGAAGGCTCACTTGATAAAGCTAAAACAGACGAGTTAACAGCTTACTACCGTAAATTGCTTGATGAAGGGCAGTGTACCGTAGAGCAATGGCGTCCAATGACAGAGCATTCTGTTGACTGGTCACCATACTTAGGCCACGAGTGGAATGACGATTACGACAAAGAAATCTCAATTGATAAGCTAAAAGAGCTTGCCACTAAAGTTGCTGCTATTCCAGCTGACCATACCGTACATAATCGCGTGAAGAAAATTTACGACGACCGTGTGAAAATGGCAAGCGGTGAGAAATTACTCGATTGGGGTATGGCGGAAAACATAGCTTACGCATCAATTGTTGATTTAGGTAAGCGTGTGCGTATTACCGGTCAAGATGCTGGTCGTGGAACATTCTTCCATCGTCATGCCGTATTGCACGGACAAGAAGACGGAACTCGCTACCTACCGCTACAAAACATTAGTAAGGACCAAGGTCCATTTGATGTGCATGACTCAGTACTTTCAGAAGTATCTGTACTTGCCTTTGAATATGGCTATACCACAGCTGAGCCTGCAGGTTTAACTATTTGGGAAGCACAATTTGGTGATTTCGCTAACTGTGCACAAGTAGTATTTGACCAATTCATTAGTTCTGGCGAACAAAAGTGGGGCCGTTTATGTGGTTTGACTATGTTGTTACCACATGGCTATGAAGGTCAAGGTCCTGAGCATTCATCTGCACGTTTAGAGCGCTTCTTGCAACTTTGTGCTGATCATAATATGCAAGTTTGTGTACCATCAACACCAGCGCAAGTATTTAATATGCTTCGTCGTCAAGTGGTTCGTCCTATGCGTCGTCCATTAGTGGTGATGTCACCTAAATCATTATTGCGTCACCCATTAGCGGTTTCTTCACTTGAAGAAATGTCGACAGGTGTTTTCCATAATGTTATTGGTGAAGTTGATGATATCGAGCCTAGCGGTGTTGAACGTGTAGTATTTTGTAGTGGTAAAGTTTACTACGAACTACTTGAACAACGTCGTAAGAATGAGCAAAGTAATGTTGTTATCATTCGTATCGAACAACTATACCCATTCCCAGAAGAAGAGCTAAAGGCTGAAATTGAAAAATACAGCCACGTGAAGCAATTCGTTTGGTGTCAGGAAGAACCGCAAAACCAAGGTGCTTGGTACTGTTCACAGCATCACTTTAGAGCGGCTATCCCAGCGGGTACTCATTTGTCATATGCAGGTCGTAAGGCTTCTGCAGCTCCGGCTGTAGGTTATATGTCAGTTCATGTTAAAGAGCAACAAGCGCTAGTTCATGACGCGCTTAATGTAGAATAGACCCTCTTTTTTATAAAGAGATTAATTAAGAGTGTGTAAGGAATATTATAAATGACAACCGAAATTAAGGTTCCCGTTTTACCTGAATCAGTTGCAGATGCAACAGTAGCGACTTGGCATGTACAAGTAGGCGATAAAGTTTCTCGTGATCAAGTACTAGTTGATATCGAAACTGACAAAGTGGTACTTGAAGTACCTGCAACATCAGATGGTGTTATCACTAGCATTTCTGAAGCTGAAGGCGCTACGGTTTTAGGCGAGCAAGTTATTGCTATCCTATCTGAAGGTAGTAGTGAAGGCGATGCGGCTGAAACTGCTGCTCCTGCAAGTGCACCAGCAGCAGCTGCAACTTCGTCAGCTAAAGTAATTGACATTGAAGTACCTGTATTACCAGAGTCAGTTGCTGATGCAACAGTAGCATCATGGCATGTTGCTGAAGGTGATACTGTATCAGTTGATCAAAACTTAGTTGATATCGAAACTGATAAAGTGGTTTTAGAAGTAGTAGCGCAAGAAAACGGCGTTATTGGTAAAATCATTCACGTTGAAGGCGATACCGTACTTGGCGCACAAAAAATTGGCGAACTTAACGCCGGTGCAACCGCAAGTGCAGCGCCTGCAGCATCAGCTGAAGAAGCAATTAGTTCAGATGAACTTGCTAGCCCATCAGTACGCCGTTTAATGACAGAGAAAGGCTTAACAGCTAACGATGTTGTTGGTACTGGCAAAGGCGGTCGTATTTCTAAAGAAGACGTTGAAGCAGCACTAAATAAGCCAAAAGCAGCACCTGCAAAAGCCGCGGCTCCAGCGCCTGCAGCACAAGCTTCTGCAGCATTAGGCGAGCGTACACAAAAACGTGTACCAATGACGCGTTTACGTAAAACAATTGCAACACGTTTACTTGAAGCGAAAAATTCAACGGCGATGTTAACTACGTTTAACGAAGTTAACATGAAGCCAATTATGGATCTTCGTAAGCAATACAAAGACGTTTTCGAAAAAACACATGACACACGCTTAGGTTTCATGTCTTTCTACGTTAAAGCCGTAACTGAAGCGCTTAAACGCTACCCAGCAGTTAATGCGTCAATTGACGGTGATGATATCGTTTATCATAACTTCTTCGACGTATCTATTGCGGTATCTACGCCTCGTGGTTTAGTTACACCAGTATTACGTGACGCTGACCAATTAAGCATGGCGGGTATCGAAAACGGTATTCGTGGTTTAGCTATTAAAGGTCGTGACGGAAAATTAACCATGGACGAAATGCAAGGTGGTAACTTTACTATCACTAACGGCGGCGTTTTTGGTTCATTAATTTCAACACCTATCCTTAACTTGCCACAAGCGGCAATTTTAGGCATGCACAAAATCCAAGACCGCCCAATGGCTGTTGACGGAAAAGTTGAAATTTTACCTATGATGTATTTAGCACTTTCTTATGATCACCGTTTAATCGATGGTAAAGAATCAGTTGGTTTCTTAGTAACAATTAAAGAATTGTTAGAAGATCCAACACGCTTGTTATTGAACATCTAATAGGCTTTATCAATTAAAAACTTTTGTTTGATTTAGACTATAGTATTAGGCTCTAAGGACTATGTTCCATAGAGCTTTTATACTATAATCGATCGACTTTTTTCGATGATAGTAATTAAATCATTAATTACTATCATCTTCATCTACAGATAAATGGAAAAAACACCATGAATTTGCATGAGTATCAAGCGAAACAATTATTCGCTGAATATGGATTACCAGTTTCTGAAGGTTTCGCTTGCGATACCGCTCAAGAAGCTGCCGAAGCTGCTGATAAGATCGGCGGCGATATGTGGGTTGTTAAAACTCAGGTTCACGCTGGTGGACGTGGTAAAGCTGGTGGTGTAAAGCTAGTTAAAACTAAACAAGAAATCAAAGATTTCGCTGAAAACTGGTTAGGTAAGAACTTAGTTACTTACCAAACAGATGCAAATGGTCAGCCAGTAGCTAAAATTTTAGTTGAAAGCTGTACTGATATTGCTAACGAATTATACCTAGGTGCAGTTGTTGACCGTGGTTCTCGTAAAGTAGTATTTATGGCATCTACTGAAGGCGGTGTTGATATTGAAAAGATTGCTGAAGAAACTCCAGAGTTAATTCATCAAGCTGAAATTGATCCATTAGTTGGCGCTCAACCTTACCAAGCTCGTGAACTAGGTTTTAAACTAGGTTTAAACCCAGTACAAATGAAGCAATTTGTTAAGATCTTCTTAGGTCTTGCTAAAATGTTTGAAGATTTCGATTTCGCATTATTAGAAATCAACCCGTTAGTTATCACTGACGAAGGTAATCTTCACTGTTTAGACGGCAAAATTGGTATCGATGGTAACGCTTTATACCGTCAACCTAAAATCCGTGAAATGCACGATCCATCTCAAGAAGATGAACGTGAAGCTCATGCTGCACGTTACGAACTAAACTACGTAGCATTAGACGGAAACGTTGGTTGTATGGTTAACGGTGCCGGCCTAGCAATGGGTACTATGGATATCGTTAACTTACACGGCGGCAAGCCAGCTAACTTCCTAGATGTTGGCGGCGGAGCAACTAAAGAACGTGTTGCTGAAGCATTCAAAATCATCCTTAGCGATGATAACGTATCAGCTGTTTTAGTTAACATCTTTGGTGGTATCGTACGTTGTGACATGATCGCTGAAGGTATTATCGCTGCTGTTAAAGAAGTAGGCGTTCAAGTACCAGTTGTAGTACGTTTAGAAGGTACTAACGCTGAAGCTGGTCGCGCTGTATTAGCTGCATCTGATGTTAACATCATTGCTGCTGAATCATTAACTGACGCAGCACTTAAAGTTGTTGCCGCTGCGGAGAGCAAATAATGTCTGTATTAATTAACAAAGATACTAAAGTAATCTGTCAAGGTTTCACTGGTGGTCAAGGTACTTTCCATTCAGAACAAGCGCTTGAGTACGGTACACAAATGGTTGGTGGCGTAAGCCCAGGTAAAGGCGGTCAAACGCATTTAGGCCTTCCAGTATTCAACACAGTACGTGATGCAGTAGAAGCAACTGGCGCAACAGCTACAGTTATCTACGTTCCAGCTCCGTTCTGTAAAGATGCTATTTTAGAAGCTATCGATGCTGGCATCGAACTTATCGTTACTATCACTGAAGGTATCCCAACTTTAGATATGGTTGACGTTAAAGTTAAGCTTGAGCAAACTGGCGTTCGCATGATTGGTCCTAACTGTCCAGGTGTTATCACTCCGGGCGAGACTAAGATTGGTATCATGCCAGGTCACATCCATTTACCAGGTAAAGTTGGTATTGTTTCACGTTCTGGTACATTAACGTACGAAGCCGTAAAACAAACGACTGATGCTGGTTTTGGCCAATCTACTTGTGTAGGTATTGGTGGTGACCCTATTCCTGGTACTAACTTCATCGACGTATTGGAAATGTTCCAAAACGATCCACAAACTGAAGCAATTGTAATGATTGGTGAAATTGGTGGTACTGCTGAAGAAGAAGCTGCGGAATACATCAAAGCTAACGTTACTAAACCTGTAGTATCTTACATTGCTGGTGTTACTGCACCAGAAGGTAAGCGTATGGGTCACGCTGGCGCGATTATCGCTGGTGGTAAAGGTACAGCTGATGAGAAATTTGCTGCGCTTGAAGCGGCTGGTGTTAAGACTGTTCGTTCTTTAGCGGATATCGGTGTAGCACTTAAAGAGAAAACGGGTTGGTAATCAGCTTTTGATTGCAAACTGTTGTTCTTAATAAAAACCCGCTTCTAGCGGGTTTTTTGTTTGCTAAATACTAGGAATTTTTTTTAGTAACTCTTTAGCATAATTATTGTCAGGACTTATGCTAATAGCTTTATTTACCATATCGTATGCTTTGCCTTTTTCTTTTTGTATTACATATAAATCTGCTAAGTTTAAATATGGATAGGAGTATTTATCATTTAATTCGATAGCCTTTTTATATGCGTTTTCTGCTTTGTCAAAATTTTCCAGCTTCACCAATGAAATACCTAAATGGTTGTATGTTATTTCATCTTCGGGTTCTTGTACTAGTGCTTGTCTATATAGTTCAATAGCTTCAACATGTTGGCCGATTTTTTGATGCAATCCCCCTAAGTTAACGATTGCTGTAGTAAAGTTTGGATTTATATCATTTGACTTCTTATAATGTTTAATAGCTTCATCGTATTTTTCTAACTTAGATAACGCGTTTGCTAAATTGTTATACGCTAAATAATTCTTAGGGTTAAGTTCTAATGCTTTCATGTACATTTCAATGGCTAAATCAACTCTTTTCTTTCCTACAAAATATAATCCTTTTAGCCAGTAAATTTTGTCATATTCAGGGTTAGTAAGTTCACATCTTTCAATTATTCGATAGGCAATGTTTAATTCTTTTTGTTTTCCAAAATTATAGATTCCATCTTTTTCAATATTTCCTCCTAATAGGGCCCATGCTTCTTCTAGTTGGATGTTTATACCCATTAATTGTTGTTTCTGCTGTATATCATTAGATGCTTTTGACGCCTTTCTGTTTTGTCTATATGAAAAAAAGGATATGACTAGGGCTAAATAAGCAATAGCGTTATTGAAGTCTAAGTTTGGTAAATATTCCATTAGTTAATCTCCTTTGAAAATTTGCTCTTTAACAGTCTGTTCTATTTGCTAGATTGAAACAGTTGAGGTTAGGTACATATTAAAGCTAAAACACTTTTAACCAAGTTTATTTTACCTATTTTATTATTGAGATGGTAACGACATTCAACGTGGGGTAACCGCCTCTCTCTTTTTGGACTACCGAAAAATAAAACAGTTAAACAGTACTCATTCGTAAAAATTAGAAGAAAATTAGACGGACACAGAAAAATAACAGTGACACTCACTGTAAATGGATCGGCTTGGAGTTTGTTTATCTTTTTGGCGTCGGGGTGAAGACTGCACCCAAAGGGAGGCTAGCGCCGGCCTCCCTCGGCGCTGCGACATTAAACGTGCTTCCTCCATGATGTCCAATATTCTCGACGTACTAGCGCTGAACGTGCATCCATGCACTACAGCGCTTTCACTGGCATCCATGCCAGTGATACGTGAATATTGGTCATCATTCCGGCGTTTAATGAAGCAGACTTAGTGTTTGATTTATCGTTCGTGATTCTCCTTTTGCTTATTTAGAAAACAAAACTGCAACGATCACTAAATCCCATTTCAGCGATTTAATTATTCAAGTGCTATGGTAGGTCTCGATTCGAGACATGGATGTCGAGAACTGCAGTTGTTCATGGATGATAAATCGGCAGGGTTCGAGCGCTACGCACTTGGATAATTAAAGCTTTGGCTGAGCAGGGCACAGTGGGGGATGCAAGGGGGAGATCTGTGTCTATTTCCCCCTTGCGTGTAGTCGGCACCCCGACGCCAAGCTGTAATTCAAACTCCAAGCGTTTGGATTATTTAAGTTAATAATTAGACAGGCGCCTACTATAAATTGTCAGGTTTGGCGTTTACTTACTTTTGTTTTCTATTCATTTTGAGCGTTGCCGTTTATAATGCCGCCATTAATTCTATAGCCTTGAAGAGTAATATGAACTTCCCAAAAGATGAAACAGGTAAAGTACTGTTTGAAATGCAAAAAGCAGGTATCGATTTAACCGTGATGCATACAATTGTGTTTTTTCACTTATTTGAAAAACCAGAGCAAGCAGAGGCTATGGCGGCTCATCTTGCTGAAATTGCACCTAATATTACTTGTGATGTTCACATTAATGAAAATCCAAAAGTATGGGATTTAGATTGTTCAATAAAAACAGTCCCGCTTTATGATGCAATTATTGCTCAAGAAGCTCAGTTTGAACAAATCGTAACTCAGTTTTATGGCCATACTGATGGTTGGGGAATTGAAGCTTAAATTGCTAGTGCTATAGCTGAAACTTATTTTGTATCGGAATGCCGACAATACTTAAAGAGAGCTTGATGCTAAGCTCTCTTTAGACTTCTTCTAGCGCAGCATTGAAAAATGTTTATTCATGTTTTTGGTGAGTTGAGCTACGTAGTACTTCAAGACCAAAGAACAACGTGAAGGGCATCTTCCTTACTTTTTTGGCATTTGCGCTTTCACCATTATCATTGCGTTACCAAGCATTAGTCTGTTTGTTCTGTTTGTTCTGTTGTTGCTAGTACTTCACGACTTTCTTGAATTATTTTCTCTCGCATTTCAGCAAGTTTCTCCAATGCTTGTTGTTTTTCTTCAGGGCTCATATTTTCATTTTCAGCGATTTTTTTCATTAACGCGTCGAGCTCTTCAAGTTTTTTACGATCAACACCTATACGTTGATCTAGAATGCTTTGCATGATTTCATTAAAGCGATTATCAATAACTTTTTTATCTTCATTCACAGTCTCATTCGTGTCTTCTACTGCTTCATTTTTCGCTAAAAGCGAACGAGCTGTTTCAGGTCTTACATACGTTGGCGCTTCTTCTTTATGTTCTTTACCATTCATCATGGCTACAGCACGGTCAGATAAAATTACTGTATCTTTTTCAGCTGGAATTGACGTTATAGTTTGGGGATTATTATCAAAGCTAACGACTGTTGCTTGTGACGATTTTGCTAGAGCAACTTGCTCAGCGTAGTTTGTATTTATCATCATGGTTTTAGTTGTCCTTGTGTACTAAATCTAGATATAAATTTATTTCTTAGAACAAAGCATTTTACATGCCATTACATAATTGATTTTCAACGTTAACTTTTAAGCGGCGTTTGTGTGATGAGGGCTGAGACCATGGCGATTATAAGAACATAGTGATGTCATGTGAGATAAAAAAAAACGGCAGATATTGCCAGTTTGCTGGAAAAAGATTGCCACTTCAGACTAACTTAGTCGCTATAGGTATTTTAAAGGGACATTTGGCGTATAACGCCCCTCTTTTTTGGGGTGGTGTTGTCGACTCGACAATTGCTCCATGTACTACAACAACTCCTGCATCCATACAGTTAATCGCGACGCCAAGCAGTTAAAGAAACTCCAAGCATATCAATGAAAAATAAACGTTATTTAGTTGATAGTGCGTCTAACCATTCTTTAACTTTGCGTTGCGGTTTTAACATTTCCCTTGAGTTAAAGTTAGTACCGGTAAAAACGAAGATTAATTGGTATTTTGGAGAAATGAATAAGTATTGACCGCCATTTCCCCAGGCAAAAATTAGCTCAGGCTCGGCTGTTGTATTATTTTGCGTTGTTTTAGACGCTAACAACCACCACCAATAACCATATTCATAAGGTCGTTCGTACACCTTAGTATGTGAAGTTGTTATTTCGTTTATCCAATGGCTAGCGACAATTTGTTGGCCATTGAAATTTCCCTTGTTAAGAATCATTTGTCCAATTTTTGCTAAGTCACGTGCCGTCATGAATATATGGCCGCCGGTATCAACGACACCGTAGGGTGTTTTGCTCCATTTGAAGTTTGTAATATCGAGTTTGGAAAATAGAATTTTTTTTGACCAGCCTTCAAAATTATTGTTGAGTGTTTGATTTAGCAAATGCCCAGTTAAAACTGCGCCACCAGTGCAATAAGAGAAGTGCTTTCCGGTTTCATGACTTAATGGTAGCGCAATGAAAAATTTCGCCCAGTTAGGGCTTAAGTACATTTTGTCTTCATTGCCCAATGATGCAGGCACCCAATCGTCACAAGCAAGGCCAGTGCGCATGGTAAGTAAATCGCTAAACGTTATGTGCTTAAAGCTAATATTATTAGCTCCTATACTATTGATATAAGGTGTTACTTTTTCAGTGGGTTTGGGGAATATATTTTCTTCAATTGCGATACCGACTAATATTGCGGTTAGTGATTTTGTTACTGAACGCAGATCATGGGTGCTATTTTCATGAAAAGTTGGTGCATAACTTTCAAAAAGGCGTTGCTTATTTTTATAGACTAAAAAGCTAGTAACACCTTGTTCATTCCCTTGGTTTACGTGGGCTGCGTATTGCTTTAAGAGTGTTTCTATTTTTCCTAGTTCTGCGCCATCGCTGTAACTGCTGATAAGCCAAATTAATAAAATGTATTTCATAATAACCCTATACTTTTATTAGCTTAGTGACCGCTAGATAATAAAAGGTTTAAATCAGTTAATGGCTTAATAATTTTTAGTTTTGCAGGCTTATAGGTTAATGTTATTTTAAGGTACGCAAAGTTTTGTTGGTATTGAATATGATTCGGGTTAGTTTTTCTATTAGAGTGGTATGGATGTTTTTTATTGTATTGCTTGCCAGTTGCGGTGGTAGTAGTACCAGTGATTCTAATAGTACTAATATTCCGCCCCCAAACACACCAATACCAACAACTATTCAAGGTGTGTTAGATGATTCAATCAACAATGGTGTTGATGGTATTTTTGTTTACGTTGATCAAAAAAATAAAATAGATGAAAGTTATGTTGCAGGTATAGAAAACAAAGCCACTCAATCACCAGTAAATGCGAATACTTTATTTAAAATCGCTAGCATCAGTAAGTTATTCATCGCTGTAAGTGCCGCTAAATTAGTTGTAGAAGACCAATTGTCACTTAACGATACATTGTCTAGTTGGTTACCGGAATGGGCCGACAGAATTGAGAACTCAAATGTAATTACTATAAAACAATTAATACAACATCGCAGTGGTATTGCTGATTTTGACAGCCAGTCAGGCTTTAGTTGGCAAAATGCTCATACAGATATTGATACTACGCTAGCGTATGCTTTGGATAAACCCGCAGACTTTGCTCCTGACAGTAAATATGAATATTCGAATACCAATTATTTGTTATTAGCGAAAGTATTAGATAAAGCGCTGGGTTATAGCCATCAAACATTTATTACTGAGAATATTCTGACACCACTGGCTATGCATGATACCTACCTAAAATTAAGTGATATAGAATTTTCTTTATTGGCTAAAGGGTATTGGAGTGGTGTTGAAAGATCAGCGCAAGACTATGTTATTCCCGGTGGTTCGATGATTTCAACGGTGAAAGATATCGCCATTTTTATACGCGCATTAAATACCGGCTCATTATTGAGCGAGGAAGAAAGAAGTGTGTATGCTTCAGTGTATTGGTTTAATCATTCAGGTTGGTTACCTGGCTATCAAAGTGTCGCAAATTATCAAAGTAATATCGATGCGGTTGTCATACAATTTATTAACACAACTGGCGGCAGCTCTGAGAGTACGGCGAGTTCATCTTACGAACAAATTTTAAAATTACTTGGTAAATAGAGCGTAGTAAAAGTTGCCTGGTGTCCTAATGCACGCTGTAATATTCAAATGAAATGAATTTTACTGGTGACTTTCTTGTGTCAACTGAGCATCTTGATTTACTTTATTTTCCCTCCATCATCCATGCATTTCCCCCTGACACCAAGTGGAGATAAAAACTTCAAACTATTCAGTTGTTGAAATAAAGTGCTGACGTAAAGCATGTCGAATACTGGCGTATTTCACGGGCAACTATCGGCAGTTATGAACTGTAAATTAACATTAGTTTGGCGATATAAGTCGACTTTAATGTTAGCATTGTTATTAATATCAATAACCTTACCAGTCGATGAGTTACTGATAATTTTAAACTATACCTTCTCGCTAACTAGCGTTGGAATTGTGCTGACGAAACCACTACCTTTAACGCTAAATATCAGTGAACATACAATATTAAAAAGAAGAAAAACATGGCATTACCTATACTTTACTCATTAAGAAATTGTCCTTATGCCATGCGCGCACGGTTGGCTATTTTCAAGTCGCAGCAGCCCGTGGCGTTGCGTGATGTAGTGTTAACCAATAAACCTGCAGAAATGATTTTAGCTTCACCAAAAGCAACTGTGCCTATTTTAGTTTTAGAAGAATTAAGCGCTGCTAATGAACAAAGCGGAGTAGGGGCCAGTGCTGTAGTCATCGATGAAAGTTTAGATATTATGCTTTGGGCGTTAAAAGCGGCTGATCCGCTAAATCTATTGCATCGTGATAATCTTGATGGTGTACAGAGCGATAAGTTAACTGAAATGTTGGTATTGATTAACGACTTTGACGTGGAATTTAAAGTACGTTTAGAAGCCTACAAATGTGCGAAACGTTACCATGAAACTACGTTAAGTGATTGCCGAATTGCATGTGAAGAATATATTCAGCGACTAGAAGTTCGTCTAACTGAGCATGATTTTTTATTTTCAGAGCAAGAAAGCTTAGCCGACATCGCTTTACTACCATTTATTCGCCAATTTGCCCGCATAGAGCGCCAATGGTATTTGCAATCACCATATCCAAACGTACAGCGGTGGTTAAATAGCTATCTGCAAAGCCCAATGTTTACCAAAGTGATGGCAAAGCATCCACTTTGGTTAGAGAGCGGCGAAGAGGTAGTTTTTGTTGGTAAGTAGCTAACTGAGCGTTCAAACTTGTTTGAGCTAGGTTAGCAAAAGCTTTAGAAAAATTAAGTGAATATTTAAAAGTCTGCGTTTGGCTTAGGCTAAGTCTATTATTTTCGTTATGAGTATTTTATTGTTAACTAACTTAACGGTATATATTGACCAAACGGTGCGCTTAATAGCTTCTGAATAGCGAATAACCCTAAACTCACCTTTGTTTGCAGGCGTAACTTTGAAACCAAAAATATCGATATCCCGATCTTTTTTTCCGTCTTTTAGCTTTTTAGCCAATTTACTCATTAGTTCAACATACTGAATTTTATTAAAAAACAGTGTAAATCCTTCAGCATTAGAGCCAAAAACTGTCTCTACTTCTATGTCATTTGAAAGGTGGGGGATTAGCTTTACGGGAGACTCTTGGGTTTCCTTTATTACAAACTCACTAAATGTTTTTAACTGTGCCGTATCTAACTGTTTCGCAGAACTTTCAAATGATAACAGTACAAAGAAAAATAGTACTGTTGTTAAATGCCGAACCATACCAATAAATCCAAAATTATAACGCCTATTTGAGAGGCAAAAAATATGTCGTTAAAATAATCGACAAAGAAGAAAAAGCCAACTGTTTTTTTCTTTTATTGTGTCAAGAAATCCTATACCGTTATAAAGTCTTATTTCTGCTTACATTGCCATTGAAATAACCGCGTTTTAAACTCTTAGGTATTTTTTACAAGCACCGATGTATTCCTTGAGCCTGCGGTTCTTTTTTGTGGGTCATAAAAAGTATCAACAAGTTTAAAAGAAGCTTTTCGCATCATTCCAGCTGATGCTAAGTTTTCTTCGTGGCGTTCAATATAGACTTTTTCACACTGTGCATTTCCAGCCAACTCAATGGCCGTTTGTAATAAAGCACTACCAATGCCTTTACCGTTATAATTCGCGTTAACGACGACATCATTAATGTATGCCATTGTTGATAAAGAAGAGTATTTTTCTAATTTTGCTGGGCATGCTGCTTTAAAAATTAAAACAGCGAAGCCTGTAATTTCTTGTTCTTCAGCTAGAACTGCAAGCGCTTTACCCTCTTGTATGAGTTGGAACTGTTGGCTAATACTGTCTTCGGTAATGTAATTCCATTCGTTTGGACCATCTCGGAGCAAAATTTTTTTCACTTGTTCAAAATCAGCGTCATTTAGTTGCCTTGAGTGTACGTTCATCTTTTGCCTCTTTTTATGTCTATGCGCGTCTAACTATTTCTTATGCATTGTTGCTACAGAATCAAAGTCATTTAAGTCTACTTCGATTTCTCTAGCTCTGAAGAATTTAATAAATTTATTCGGATAAATAAAATAACCGTTATAACGACAAATTTTAGTGCGTAATAAGTGAAAAGATAATAATGCGATATAACCTAAATAGAAGAGTGGCAGTGAGCCTAAAAAAGTAGCACTTATTGTTTTTAAGCCAAGATATATTAAAAAAGCACCGAAAAATAAAGCGATATACTTATGTTTAGTATATTCAGGATATTCATTGAATTGGAAGTAGTCGAGCCTATTCATGTACCAGTTTCCTGTTTTGGAGCCTGATTCATTTAAGTATCTACTTTCTCTGAATTTTTTGTTTGGCATTATCTATCCCCAAAATTTAGCTTCGCTTACCGTTTATACGCAAAAAGATACGTGTTCTTTTCTGTTTTAGCAACTTAGGAAAGTGTAAAGTACGAGGTAATAACAAGCAGCAATACTGACAAACAGAACAAGCCAATATATAACCAATTTATGGCTAATACCAATAGCCAACCTTTTGATTTAAATGAAAAGTAACGTCTATTTTCGTCTTTTAATAGAATAAATGAGCTTGGTATAACAAGAATAAAGAAAGCGCCAATGCCAAAAACGCAAAATATGATTAATGACGCTGTAATATAAGACGGTGTATTAGGTTCATGACTTCCAAATAAACTATAGGAAAGCAGCACGAGAAAAAGAGGGCTTAAGTTACCTAATAATTGCAAAGCTTTCATGGCGAATTTTTACACCTGACATTTTATAATGGCGACAAATCGGTATTGACTGGACCATTATTTTGATTAGTAATTACTTAATATTTTCATAGTTTCAACATATTAGAAAGGTTAAATGAATATATTATTTGATTGGATGTAAACGAAAAGCATTACTTAGATTGAAGTATGGTGTGATAAATCTATACATCAGTAATTTGCATAAAAAAGGCGATAAATGCACTACATTTATCGCCTTTGGTTATTACTAAATCAACGTACTAATTTCACGAATTTTCAGTATTTTTAATGATATAAAACTTACTGCACAACAAAGATATTGCTAGTGTCATTTAGGTCTAGTACACCAATACAAGCATCACTTTCATCAGTAACCATCATACGGTCGCCAACAGCCCAGAATGTTTCAGTATAAATTTCACCTTCTGCAAGGGTGGCGTAAACGCTACTTAGTAATGGTTCGCCAGTGTTATTGTTGATCCAATATAGTTTCACCGCTGTGGTTAGGGCGTTCGCTACTTGTAAATCAGGTGCATTTCCCGAACCTCGGGTATAAGGTACCGCTAAATCACAACTGCCAACTTCAGCGGTAGGCTCTGGAATTTCTACTGGTGGCGCTTCGTCCATCGCATTTTCAACCATAGCTTCAGTGACGGTAAAACCATTGTTTTCGTCGTTTAATAGTGCAACACCTAAACAGTTGTCTGCGCCATCGGTAAGCATGATGCGATGACCAATATCCCAATCGTCAGCCGTGTAGCTTTCGTCTTTTGCTAATGTGGCGTATGAGTTACCTGATTTATCGCCTGAGCTGCGGCTTAACCAGTACACTTTCACAAGTTTGTCAGTTGGGTTAGTAATTGACAGTTCAAGTGCTGGCTTGGCTGAGTCATAATAAGTTTCACCTAAGCTACAAGTACCAATAGTCCCTTTTTCTGGCCAATGCGGTAGGTAAGGTTCTGTTGCAACAACTTCAGCTAACTGCTCAGGTAACATCACTTCACAGTCGGTACCGGCACAAGCGCTAAAATTTAGGTCGATAATATCAGAGCCAACAAAGTCAGATGAAATGGCGACATAATATTTCCCAGACTCTGGTGTGGTTAATGTACATTTTTCTTCATTGCTGTCATCAGTGATTGATGTGCAGGTAAAGGTATCGGTCAGCGCAGGATGCATTGCTTCGCCTTTATTTACCCACATATCAACATTACCTGAGCCACCACTAGTGGCAAAACTAACGGCTTCTAACCCTGGAGGTACGTCAACCGAGAATAACCAGCCGCCACGACCATTAATTTGTTGATAGTCACCTAAAGTTAATGTTTCAACGCTTTCCTTAAATTGTTCAGGTAGCGTGGTAGTTGACCATGTTTCAAATTCGCTTTGGTTATCGCTAGCAATTGTGGCAAGTAGGGCATCAAATTCAGCCCATTCGCCAGCGCGCATGTGTACTAGCATTTGGTTAACTAGTTCAGGGTGCGATTCAATTAAAAAGGCAACAGCAAGTTGTCCCCACGTGTAGTAGTTGGCGTCACCAGCAAATATTTCTGCCAAGGTATACGGATTATCACTACTAGCCGTTGTTACGCGAGTATAAGGTAGTTGGTAAAAGGTACTTAAGTATTCCGCAAGGCCTTCACTCCACCAGCCCATGCTACTTTTGTAACCACCTTCTTTGTTGTATCTGCCGTCTAGTGCATGAATGTATTCATGATTAAGTGAACGAATAACCGTGCGGCCATCACTCCATTCTAGGGCGTTAAAGGTGAGTATGTCTGAACTATGCCACCAGTCTGTAGGGCTAGTTTCGAAGTAAATACCACTAGTATTGCTGGTCTCAAAAAGGTGTTCAGCCCACGAAGCATGATTAGATAAGCTTTCGAAAATATGGATATTGGTAACTTCGTTTAGATCAAACTCAACGGATTGTTGAAATTCAGGGGTAATGTCTGAGCTCAATACTTCGTCGAACACGCGTTTAGTTTGGCTAACAACGGCACAAGCTTGTTCAAGCTCTTCCATCGTCATTGCTTGTGCACGAATACGTACAGGTTCATCACAAAGTATGTTGGCGCTAAATAATTCTGTGGTAGCAAACATTGAAGCGTCAACTGCATCACCACCTTCATAGGCATCGATAAATATGTGATAGCGTCCTGCAGCAGGTTTGTCGATGATACAAGTTTCATTGTAATCTGAGCCGTTGTAAGAAACACAGTCAAATACACCATTTTCACCAGCACTGGCTGCTTCTTCAAATTTTACATAAACATCTGGATCACCTAAGGCTTTATTCTCAGTGCCGCTGAACAAACTGACGACAAGGGTTTCTGCGTCTTCAGCAACATCAACATAGTAGGAAACGCCTTCGCCCTCAATCGTATTAATATGGGTTTTTACTACGCCAAGTTTAACTGCTTCAACCTCGGCGCTGGTATAGTCAACCTCAGGCTCAGGCGTAACAACTGGGGCTGGTGGGGTTACTTCAACCTCTGCTTTTTTTGAGTCGCTTCCTCCACAACCTGCTAATGCGATCAGTATTGCACTGGTTAACGTTAGTGTTTTAAAAGACATTTTATTTTCCCTCGTGTTTCTTGTTTTTATGAGTATCTATTTTTATTATTTATATTCAGTTGGTTAACGTTTTTTTCTTTCAATGGTTAACTTCTATTGCTCGTTAAATATTGATTTTGAAAGTTCTATTTTTAATCAACGCGAACATTTGTAACACAAATTCAAATATATTGTAAATTGTATGCAATATATTATTTGAAATAATAAATAAAATAAAATGCAAATATGTACTTAAAAATGGCAGGTATTAATTGCGTAGGCTGCAAAATTATTTGATAAATAGCAGAGTAAATACAAAAAAGTTAACTAAAGAAAATGGCAATGAAATAGTTTAAAAATGGCTAGTTATACTAAATTTGGCTGGGGTTAAGTCAGCATAAGGGAGCAATAAAAAAGCCCATCACTAATAACTAGCAATGGGCTTGATAAGTTTTTCTATTAGTGATTATTTCACTTGTTGGTATATCGCAAAGCTAAGTGCTGGCATTTCAATGCTGAACTCACCATTCTCTGAGTTGGCATTTTTAGCAAGTTTGTTACTACCTGCAACTTGTTTATATTCATTGCCATTAACGCTAATGTTTGCCGTTGCAGTGCTATCGCCAACATTAAAAGCCACTAACATGGTTTGCTCATTGCTAATCGTACGCGTGATGGCAAAAATGTTGTTGTCATCAGCCTGAAATACTGTTGCTTGTTCGCCTCGACGTAGCGCCGGATATTGATAAAAAATATCAGCAAATTTTGCAAAGCTTTGATAAATTGGGTGCGTAGTATCAAAGTTATCGTCAGCTGTTGTGGCATCAGTGGCCAGTAAATCATCGTCATTATAGCTAGCCACCTGTGACGGCATCATGTCTTGGCGTGAGGCTTGATCGCCTCCGTCACCAACAAAACCTTGTTCATCACCGTAGTAAATAATTGGCACGCCGCGCATAAAGTAAGTCATGGCGTGAGCAAGTAAACTACGCTTGACCATTTGCTCTTCGCTGTAGTTGAATTCACTTTGTTGCAGCATGTAGGCAAAGCGGCCCATGTCATGATTACCGGTAAAGTTCATCAGCTGATTAGCGTTACTGTCGTGATCAAGGTAGTCACCGTCGTTAGCAAATAATGTCGCTAGTACTTTAGTGCCTTTTTGATCTATCAAGCTTTGTGTCATAGCGCTTTGAAAAGCAAAGTCTAATACTGACTGCATATTGCCGTCAGTGGTATATTCACTCAATTCTTTACTGCTAAAGCTATATACTTCACCAAACATAAAGAAGTTTTTAATCCCTTCTGCTTGTGCATGTTTAACCAGTGCAGGGGAGAACTCAGCCCAAAACTCAGTGTTAACATGTTTTACGGTATCAATACGAAAGCCGTCAGGTTTAAATTCCGTGATCAGGTTTTTGAAAATCTCAGTCATGCCTTTAACGACTTCAGGATCGTTAGTATTAACATCGTCCAGACCAGCAAAATCACCTCGTTTAGAGCTCTCGCCTTGCCAAAATGAGTCACCTTGGTTGTGATAATACTTGGTATCATTTAGCCAAGTTGGGGTTTTTAATTGTTCTTGGCCTTTTGGAATAACCGTGGTGTATTTATCACCTGCTGCTAGTTGCGCGACAGATTTGAACGGGCAACCTTTGTCAGTTTCAACTAACCATTGTAAGCCGTCTTCACCATGACATTCGGTGTATTTGATAACATCAGCAGTGTGGTTGGTAATAATATCAAAATAGATTTTAATATTTTCGTTATGAGCGCTGTCGATTAGATCTTTTAAATCGTCATTGCTGCCTAAATGCGGGTCAATTTCGGTAAAGTCCAACACCCAGTAGCCATGATAGCCAGAACTACCCGCTTGCATCGCTTGGTTACGCAAAATAGGGGTTAACCAAATAGCTGAAATACCTAACTCTTTTAGGTAAGGGAGTTTATCTTTCAGGCCTTGAATATCGCCACCGTGGAACATACCTTTGTGGGTTTTATCTAAACCGCCAGCAGAAATAGGCTGAGTTTTTGAGCCTAAGTCATTGTCTGTATTTCCGTTGTTAAAACGGTCAGGCATGACGAAATAAAATACTTCTTCTTGCACATCGCGTTCAAGGTAATGAGGTAAATCTGCAGCTGTTTGGTTAGCCATACTTGGCGACTTTTGAACTTCAACCGCTGTTTTACTTTCAGTTGCTGCTTCACTTTCATTGGCTGTGACGCCGGCGTTCTCACACGCCATTAAGCTCAGTGAGATCGCCGTTGAAAACAGTAATGTAGATATTTTATTTTTTTTATACATTTATCTATCCTATTTAAGTTTTTGTCTAGTTATGTGCGAGGACGTGCTGCTCTCATCGTCGCCGCTAAATCAGTTACAGATTCAGTTTGATCAAACGCTTCAATACTAACTGGCAATTTTTGTAACCAATTTGGATGTTCATCAATCGTGCCTGGAATGTTAACTTGCTCAATAACCTCTAAAGCATCTTCCAATGGAATTAATTGAATATGACTTGGTGCTTGTGCCATGTATTTTTGTACCGCTAAGCCGAGTTCACGATTCATTTTTGCTGGCGCTTGCATTGGTGCTTTACTCATATCGATAACATTTAAGTCATCTAATGCTGAAACCAGTAACTGGCGGTCTTTAATACGGCTATTACGCTCGTTTGGTCCCATTTCTTCATTCGGGTAAAGGTTTAGCTTTTGACGCCATTCAAGATCCTTACCTGTCCACCAACCGGCAAGCGTTGGTAAGTCATGGGTTGATACCGTTACCATAGATTGTGCCGGGTATAAGTCTGGACGCATAAAGAAACCTGAATCCCAACGCTCAAAAAATAATACTTTGTATGACAACAAACCTGCACGTGCCATTATGTCGCCAAAACCGTCTGGTACAGTTCCTAAATCTTCACCGATAACTACACAGTTATTACGGCGAGATTCTAGCGCAATAATGCGTAAAATGTCTTCTAGTGGGAAAGTGATATAAACACCTTCATCAGCTTTCATGCCCGGGGCAACCCAATATTGGCGCATTAATCCTAGAATGTGATCAATGCGTAACGCACCCGCATATTGCATATTGCTACGTAAAGCTTTTACTAAGGGTTGGTAACCTTGTTTTTGTAGGGCAACTGGGTTAATTGGCGTTAAGCCCCAATCTTGTCCTAATGTATTCATCGCATCAGGCGGAGCACCGACAGCAGCACCGGCAACATAAACGTCTTTGTCAGACCAAACGTCAACACCAGAGCCATCACAACCTACGGCTAAATCAAGGTATAAACCAACAGGCATGCCCAATTCAGTTGCTTTATTGGCAATTGATTTTAATTGACGGTGAGCAAGCCACTGAACAAAACAAAAGTAATTAATACGGGTTTTATTCTCTTGCTGAAAAGTTTTAACTTCATCGCTATTTGGCGATTGGTAAGCGCTTGGCCAACTTGTCCAACCGTAAGCATTGAAGTCAGTTTTTCTAAAATGTTCATAAAGCGCTTCAAAGGTAGCAAGTTGCAATAAGTCAGCACCTTGGCTGGCAATAAAGTCGTTAAACTCTGCCGTTTCATTTTGCTCAGTGCTGATGAAGTCTTGATATAAAATTTCTAATAAATCGAATTTAATATCCGCAACAGCAGGGTAGTCAATTAAGTCAGTTTGCTTTGCGTAAGCAATTTTGTTTTGTACTTCTTCACTATTAAAACGTGTTTGTGCTGCTTGGCATGACGCAAAGTTCGGTACTTGTTTTACGTCAATGTAAAGGGTGTTTAAAAAACAACGACTCGTTGGTGAATATGGGCTGCGATGTGCTGGATTATTTTGATATAAAGGATGCAGCGGGTTTAAACCAATGGCAGAGGCTTGTTGCGTGGCTGATTTCTCAACCAGTTTAGCTAAATCGCCAAAGTCGCCCATGCCTAAATTGTCTTTACTGGTTAAAGAATAAAGTTGTGCGGCATAGCCCCACATTTTATCAGCTGATGCTTCTTCTGGATTATAACAAGTTTGCGGCGCATAAATTAACGGACAACTTGCTGTATTTTCACCATAATGCAGCGTTAGTTGATGATAACCTTGCGCTAATGTAGGTAACGCTAATGCATATTTGTTAAAGCTATGACCGTCAAAATTTGCAGACTCTACAAGCGTTAATTGCGAAAGTAAAAGCGTGTCATTAACTTTTTCACCAGACTCTAAACTGATTTCCCAGCTAAGTTGTTTGATATCTGCATCAGCAAGGCTAATGGTAATATGATGTTGCTGTGCTTCAAGTTTAGCAATGTGTGCTGGTGGTAGCATGTTGCGCCATGTGGTTTGCTCTAACTCGACAATGCTAGTACTGATTTTTTCATCAGATGAAAGGTCGTAACCCATAGCGTTAAGTAACGAGTGTCTCGCCTCATCTTTGGCGTAAACTTGCTCACCATATGAGTTAATGTATGTCGGATGAAAACCAACGAGCTCTGCAAGTTTCTCAATTAAATTCATTCTATGCTTCTCTTTGCTTATCGCTACGCAGATTCGCGCTAGCGCTATTATTTGTCAAATTTGATTCGGGTAATGTTGAGTCAATATTTAGCTGATATTGTGGGCCAAAAAAGCTCAGTACTACGCAACTATGTGCAGCAACAGTGATTGTTGATGCCGTAATATTGCTTTGCTCAGTATTTGTTATATTTGTTGATGAAACGTTTGCCTCATCAGCGGTATTAATCAGTTGCTGCCAGTAACCATTAAGTACTGGTAGTTGGTAATTTATTTCGCATGGATGAGCATTAAAAATAACCAGTAATGCATCATCTTGGATGGTGTTATCGCTATTTTCTGATAACTGCTCGTCAGTTTGCGCGAGGAGCATGGCAAAGCATTTAACTTCTTGGTCTTGCCAGTCAGACGTTTGCATGATTTCACCACGGCAATTGAGCCAATCAATATCCTTTAAGCCAGTTTTATTCGATATTTGTTGGCCATGATGGTAATGGCTACGATTCAACAACGGGTGTTGTTTTCTTAATTGAATAAGCTGTTTCACAAACGCGATATCATCGCTGTTGCTGGTATTTGAGCTGGTATTTTTGTTGATATTTTCTGCAGCCAAATGAGGCCAGCCAAGCCAAGATATTTCATTGTCTTGGCAGTAAGCATTGTTGTTACCCTGTTGGCTATTTCCCATTTCATCTCCGGCAAGCAGCATAGGTGTGCCTTGAGAAATGAATAACGTAGTTAATAAATTGCGTTTTTGTCGGGCTCTAAGGCGAACAATAGTTGCATTATCAGAGTCACCTTCATGGCCGAAGTTACAGCTAAAGTTGCTGCCGTGGCCATCGCGATTGTTTTCGCCGTTGGCTAAGTTATTTGGCGTTTGATAACTGACTAAATCTTCAAGCGTGAAGCCGTCATGAGAGGTAATAAAATTCACGCTAGCGCTAGGGCGGCGGCTCGGTTGTTCAAAAATATCACTTGAACCATGTAAACGTGCGGCAAACTCAGGCGCAATACCTGCGTCGCCTCGCCAGAAGCGTCGGCAAGTATCTCTAAACCTGTCGTTCCACTCTAACCAGTTTTTATCAAAACGGCCAAGTTGGTAACCGTCTTGGCCAATATCCCAAGGCTCAGCAATCAATTTCGTTTGCGCTAAAATAGGATCTTGTTTTAATGCGCTAAAGAAAGGGTTGTTGGCATTAAAATGGGGAGCTTCACGGCCTAGAATTGTTGCAAGATCAAAGCGGAAACCATCAACACCCATGGTTTCTACCCAATAACGTAGGCTGTCTGTTACAAGCTGCATTACTCGTGGCTGAGCGATGTTTAAGGTATTGCCACAACCAGAATAGTTTTCATAAAAACGTTTGTCTTGGCTTTGCAAGCGGTAATAACTGGCGTTATCGATGCCTTTAAAGCTTAAAGTTGGCCCAAGCTCGTTTCCTTCTGCGCTGTGGTTGTATACCACATCAAGGATCACTTCGATGCCATGTTGGTGAAACGTTTCTACCATGGCTCTAAATTCTTTGATACTTTCTAGAGCGCCATTGGCAAAACAATAACTTGCCTGCGGTGTAAAAAATGACACGCTATTATAACCCCAGTAATTACTGAGATTTTTTTCTTCAATAAATGCTTCGTTTAAAAACTGATGAACCGGCATTAATTCAATACTGGTAACACCGAGCGCAACCAAGTATTCAATAATGTTCTCATCTGCCAAAGCAGCAAAAGTTCCTTTTAATTCAACTGGTACATTTGGGTGCTGGGCAGTAAAACCTTTAACATGCATTTCATAAAGTATGCTGTCGCGTTGGCGAACTTGTGGATGGGTTTTACAAGGTTTGACAATATTTGCGTCAACAACAATACATTTAGGCATCACCTTGGCATTGTCGTGAAGATCTAAAGTGAGATCTTGCTGCGGACATTGTTGCGATTTTCCGTCATCAAGACTTTTTTGGTAAGCATAATGTAGAGGTGAATTTTTAACTTCACCATGTAACGCTTTTGCATAGGGGTCGAGTAGTAGTTTCGCTGGATTAAAGCGATGACCACTATGTGGTTCAAACGGACCGTAAACACGATAGCCATATAGTGTGCCGGGTTTGATACCTGCAACAAAACCATGAAAAACATCATCAGTATATTCAGGCAACTCTAAGCGCTGTATTTCGTTTTCACCACTTTCATCAAACAAGCATAACTCGACCTTTTCAGCATGAGCCGAAAATAGTGCGAAGTTAGTACCGCCGTCGTTTTCTTCGCTAGCGTTTAGTTGATCGCTAGAGATAAAACTCGCGCCAAGCGGGAAACAACGACCAGATGTAATAGCAAATTGGCTCACAGGATCAATTCGCTGCTTGTAAGCTAAATATCACTGTTGCCATTGGCGGTACAGTAACGTTTATCTGATGAGGCTGTCCTTGCCATGCTGATGCAATACTTTGTACGGCTTCAGCATTACCTTGGCCTGAGCCTGAATAAATTTCCATATCGGTATTGATTAATTCTTTATAATGTCCGGCCTCAGGTACACCAACGGCAAAGTTATGTTGAGCTTGAGTGCTGAAATTACAAAGTACAACAACTGGTGCTGCGGTGTTATCGCCAAAGCGAATAAAGCTGTAAATAGACTGCTGCGCGTTTTCATGGTCAAGCCAAGTAAACCCCTCTTGCTGGCAGTCATTTTGATATAACGCTGGCGTAGTGGTGTAGACCTTATTTAAGTCTTTCACTAAGCGTTGTACGCCGCTATGCCAATGAATATCTAATTGATGCCAGTCGAGCGATTGATCGTGATTCCATTCTTTACCTTGGGCAAACTCACAACCCATAAAGAGTAACTTTTTACCCGGGTGCGCCCACATAAATCCATAATAAGCACGTAAGTTTGCAAATTGCTGCCAAGCATCGCCTGGCATACGAGCGATAAGAGAGCCTTTACCATGAACAACTTCATCATGACTTAGCGGCAAGACAAAGTTTTCATCAAAGGCGTAAACCAAGCCGAAACTTAATTCATTATGGTGATGCTGGCGATGAATAGGATCACGCTTCATGTATTCTAGGCTGTCGTTCATCCAGCCCATATTCCACTTGTAGCCAAAACCTAAACCGCCATTGTCGGTAGGGCGAGAAACCCCCGGCCATGAGGTTGATTCTTCAGCAACGGAGAATGTGCCAGGGTAGAGCGAGTAAAGCTCTTCATTAAAGCGTTGTAGAAAATCAACCGCTTCTAAATTCTCTCGGCCGCCGTCTTTATTTGGGATCCATTCACCTTCTTTACGGCTGTAGTCTAAATACAGCATCGAGGCAACAGCATCAACGCGAATACCATCAACATGAAAAGTATCTAGCCAATGTAGGGCACTTGCGCGTAAAAAGTTTGCCACTTCAACACGACCATAGTTATAAATTAGCGTATTCCAATCAGGATGATAGCCTTGGCGAGGGTCGGCATGTTCATATAAATGGCTGCCATCAAATTGGGCAAGGCCATGCGGATCACTTGGAAAGTGACCGGGTACCCAGTCAATTAGCAAACCTAAGTTCGCTTGGTGACATTGGTCAACAAAGTATTGAAAGTCTTCTCGACTGCCAAAACGTGAACTGGGTGAAAATAAACCTACGGGTTGATACCCCCAAGAACCATCAAATGGAAACTCACTTACTGGCATTAATTGAATATGAGTAAAACCCATTTCTAAGGTATATGGAATAAGCTTATCGGCAATGGTGCGATAGTTTAAATACTTGTTGTTCTCATCTCGTTGCCATGAACCTAAGTGCACTTCATAGATAGAAATTGCGGCGTTACGCGCGTTACGCTGTGCGCGCTCGCTTAGCCATTGTTGATCTTGCCATGGGTAGTCTTTTTCATTGGCGACAATAGATGCTGTATCAGGTCGATATTGCGCTTGAATACCAAAGGGGTCAGCTTTTGCGGGCTGTGAATTCCCGTCATGGTCTTTTATTTCAAATTTGTATAAGGCGCCCGCTTCAATGCTAGGAATAAATAGCGTCCAATAACCGCTATTTTCGCCGTGATGAGTGGCGTTGGCCATTGGATGACAACGTCCATCCCACTGATTAAAGTCGCCAATTACGCTAACATGGCTAGCGTTTGGTGCCCAAATAGCAAAGCTACAACCAGCAACTTCTCGACCAACATCCGTGTTTAATGTTATTAGGTGTGCGCCAAGTTTTTTATAAGCGCTTTGATGATTACCTTCACGTAATAAATGTAAGTCGAGCTCGCCTAGTACGTGAGTCGATGAAAACGCAAAAGCGTCATCACAGATAACGCTTTGTTCTTCGCCGCTTATATTACGGGTAATTTTCAGCTGATAATCAAAAGCTTTCTTTCTTCTTAGCTTGAGTGAGAACAAATCTTCATTGTTAAGTCGTTTAAGCTTACCAAGCGATTTTTGCGTATTATTATCTAGTATTTCAATGACAGAATCAGTGTTGCAATCAGTAGAATTTTTGCTAATTAAATGAGGCATGAAAACTGTGATCACCAAATAGCCTTTTTCAGACTCTGAGTGTAAGCCCAAAACCTGATGTGGGTCAGGGTGGCTAGCGCTTAATAGGCTAGAAATATCACCGTTTGTTATTGCCATGGTTTGTCCTTTATATGCTCTTTATTCATTCTTGATTGCAATAACACCTACAACTATTGTGAGGTGTTATTTATCGATTAAGCCGCTGCTTTAAACGCTAGGCGTTAGATTCCAAATGTTTTGCACGTAATCTTCAATTGAGCGGTCAGAGTTAAACTTACCCATTAGTGCGGTATTTAAAATCGCCATTTTTGCCCATTGCTGCTGATTTCTATAAGCGCTGTCTAATGCTTGGTGCGCATTAGCATAGGTTTGAAAATCAGCTAAAACTTTGTAAGGGTCGCCGCCTGCTAGAAAACAGCGTTTAACTGCTGATAACTCACCTGGATTACCTGGCGTAAAGTAGTCAGTGTCTAACCAATCTAAACAAGCACGAATTTCGGCATTATTTTCGTAATACTCAGCCGAGTTATAGCCTTGTGCATCTAGTGCTTTAACTTCATCAACCGTTAAACCGAAAATAAAGATATTGTCGTCGCCCACTTCTTCAGCTATTTCAATATTAGCGCCATCAAGTGTGCCAATAGTTACTGCACCGTTAAGGGCTAGTTTCATATTGCCAGTACCAGAAGCTTCTTTACCGGCAGTTGATATTTGCTCAGAAACATCGGCCGCTGGAATGATTTTTTCGGCTAAACTGACGCGGTAATTTGGTAAAAACACTACTTTTAACTTGTCTTGAATACGAACATCGTTATTAATTTTTTCAGCAATTTTATTGGTTGCATAAATAATCTCTTTTGCTAGTTCGTAGCCTGGTGCGGCCTTAGCGCCAAAGATAAACACGCGAGGTTGCATATCTAATTCTGGGTTCGCTAATAATCGACGGTATAACGCGATGATATGTAACAAGTTTAAATGTTGGCGTTTGTATTCATGTAAACGCTTAATTTGTACATCAAAAATTGCGTCAGGGCTTACTGTAATACCGGTTAGTGTTTTAATTTCTTTAGTTAAGGCAATTTTGTTTTGATGTTTTATTGCCATAAACTTTTTCTGGAATGTTGCGTCATCAGCAAACTTTGCTAACTCGCTTAAGCTATTTAAGTCTTTCGCCCAGTCACCGTCGATAGTTTTATCGAGTAATTCAGCTAACAATGGGTTACAAGCTTTTAACCAACGACGTGGCGTAATACCGTTAGTCACGTTAGTTAATTTTGTTGGCCATAATTGATTAAATTCAGGGAATAAATCTTGTTTCACTAAATCTGAGTGAATTTGTGCCACGCCGTTAACTTTATGTGAAGTAACAACACAAAGGTGCGCCATGCGTACTTTGCGTTCATGACCTTCTTCAATCAGTGATAAGCGCGCACGCATTTCATTATTGTTTGGCCAAAGCGCTTCAACATCGTTATTTAAAAACGCTTCGTTGATGCGGTATAAAATCGTTAAATGGCGCGGTAATACACGTTCAAATAATGCTACTGACCATTTTTCAAGGGCTTCAGGCAATAATGTGTGGTTAGTGTAAGCAAAAACTTTCTGACAAATGCCCCAAGCGTTGTCCCAATCGATGTTGTGGTTATCGATTAAAGTGCGCATTAATTCAAGTATGGCGATAGTTGGATGGGTATCGTTTAATTGAATTGCAACTTTTTCACAAAATGTTGGCCAGTTTTTACTATCGCTAATTAAGCCGTATTGGTTTTCAAAACGGGCGATAATGTCTTGTACTGAACAAGCACAGAAGAAGTACTGTTGAACAAAGCGTAATTCTTTACCTGCGTCGTGTTCGTCATTTGGGTAAAGTACTTTAGAAACCGTTTCAGCGGCAACTTGCTGTTGGTGAGCATTTAAATAATCACCATTATTAAATAGATCCCAGTCAAAAGCGCTGTCAGCGCGACATTCCCATAAACGTAATGCATTTACCGTTTGTGAGTTATAGCCGACAATTGGCACATCCCAAGGAACACCTTTGAGCATTTTACCTGCATGCCATACTGATTTTGTCGTACCGTCAGCTTGAGCAATTTCTTCAACATGACCATAAAGCGGAATAGTTTGGCTTGATTCAAGACGACAAACTTCCCACGGGCTGCCAAATTCACGCCACATATCAGGGGTTTCAATTTGGTGACCATCAACAAAGCTTTGTTTGAATAAACCGTGTTGATAATGTACGCCGTAACCCATAGCGTTGTAATCAAGTGTTGCTAATGAATCTAAAAAACACGCGGCTAAACGGCCTAAACCGCCATTACCAAGGGCAAGATCAGCACCTTCTTCACATAGGTCAGCCAACTCAAAGCCTATTTTTTGTAGCGCTTTTTCTGTATTGGTATATAAACCTAAGTTATGTAAATTGTTAGATAGCAAACGGCCCATTAAATATTCGAGTGATAAATAGTTAACTGACTTTGCTTCATTTTGATTTTGACGGGCTTTAGTGCTTTGTAATTTTTCAACGATAATGTCGTTAAGCGCGAGTGACGTTGCACGCCAATAAGCGGGTTTTTGGTTAGCACTGCTTTGTTCACCCATGGTGAACTGTAAATGGTGTTCGATACGTTGGCTAATGTCTGCCACAGTGATTGATTGTTTATTGCTTTTTACTGCAGGCTTTTTAGTTGACGCTTTTGTTTTGGAAACCATATAACTACAAACTCTTCTTTCGGACATTATTATGTCGGTAAATTAATGTCGGTAAATTAATCTCGGTAAATTTTCACCGCTGCGATTTGGCAGCAAGATGAAAATACGGCATGTCTAGTATTAGTCCCTTAATGCGACAACATGTAATTGATGGAGCGACAATCAAGTTATAATTTTATTTTTTTAAATTGCGTTCGGACAATAAATTAGCCAGTGGCAACTTAACGCTCAATATATTTATGCATTTAATCTGTAATTTAACTGATGAATTAATTATGCCGATGTCTGGCGGTAGAGCAATGAACTACATACGTATGCACAGCAGATATTTTTGATATTGCGCATGCATACGTATGTATTTTTTATCTATTACTGAAGTAAACTTCTCGATTGTCGGTCTATCCTTATAGTGTGCTTATATAAACGATTTATAGAAAATTAGTGTTAGCAACTTTCAGGTAAAATTGAGGCGTAAGTAATGATATTCGCGACATTGCATCACTAATTAAATTATGTACTTAGCCAAAGTGCTCGGTTAAGATGAGTTAATAATTTTCACTTGTAGGTAAATTGTGAAATCAAAACAAACATCATTTGATATTGCTTATCGTGCTGGCGTTTCTCAATCGACAGTATCTCGAGCATTACGTAATAGCCCTTTAGTTAATGAAGAAACACGTCGTCGTGTACAAGAAATTGCGGCAGAGCTGAACTATAAAGTAGATAAAAATGCCAGCAGTTTGCGTACTCAGCAAAGTGGTACGATTGCGCTGTTATTGTTTGAAGACCCAACTAATGACGATTCATTAATTAACCCTTTCTTTTTGTCGATGCTAGGCAGCATTACCCGTGCTAGTGCGAAAAAGGGGTATGACTTATTAGTTTCTTTTCAACAAATGAGTAATGACTGGCACGCTGATTTTGAAGATACCCGCAAAGCTGATGGTATTATTTTATTAGGCTACGGTGATTACACTGACTATGAAGAAAAACTGGTAAAATTGATTGAACAAGAAACCCATTTTGTTCGTTGGGGCGCTGATGTTAAAGGTTTATCGGTGGTTTCTGTTGGTTGTGATAATTTTCATGGTGGTTATCAAGTCACCGAGCATGTAATAAAACAAAACCGCAAAAACTTTGCTTTTTTAGGTGGTGTTACTACTGGCTCGCCTGAATTTTTAGACAGATATAAAGGCCATTGTCAGGCGCTTAAAGATAATAACCTTAATGTTGATAGCAACTTGCAAATTGATGCTGTGTCAACTGATGAGTCGGGTTACCTAGCGGCAAAGCAGTTACTTGCTAATGGTATAAGTTTTGATGCGATATGTGCCGCAAGTGATTTAATTGCTATTGGCGCAATGCGAGCAGTGCAAGAGGCTGGCTTTAATGTACCTAATGATATTGCTGTTGTTGGTTTTGATGATATTGCAACGGCAAGCTTTACTTTTCCAGCAATGACAACTGCCAAGCAAGATACCGTGTTAGCAGGTGAGTTATTAGTTGATAAATTACTGCAATTAGTGAGTGGTGAAGAGGCACAAACGCAACTTATGCCAACCACTTTAGTTGTGCGTAAGTCTTGCGGTAGTTAATTGAAGTTAAACCATTGGTCGTTGAATTAGGCTTTACAAGGTGTAAAGTCTTTTACTGCACCGTTATCACATTTCACACAATTAAGTTCTTGCCCTAATTTTTCCATTCTTGTTATTTTATTTATTACCCAAGGGCGATTAATGAACGGCGGTTGGTGGCGAACATGTTGATTGTGACCACAGTGTAATTTAGCAACCCAGTGATTTTCTTCATCAGTATCAAAACCGATAATTGCTTGTAGCATAATGGATGATTTCTTGATTAATATTGGGGGATGTAATACCAAGATCACAAACTTAATGAAATTGGTATAAGGTTTTAATTTACCGCACTTGGTTGCCAGTGCATTCCTTCACATTCTGGGCGGCTTAGAACAAACCCAAACTTTTTATAAAGCTCGGGCACATCAGCAAGCAAAGTAATGTAAGCACCTTCTGTCGCGTTCTTATTCAAATATTCCATAATGTTTTGCATGATGATGCTACCTAAGCCTTGACCTTGATATTGTGGGTCAACTGCTACATCAACAATTTCAAAATTAAGCGCACCATCACCAACAACTCTGCCCATGCCAACGGTATCATTGTCGATAATGAGATGTACACCAAACAAGCTGTTAGGTAAGGCTTTAGTAGCTGCTGCCGCAGGGCGAGGCGTTAAGCCGGAAATCACTCTTAAACGTAAAAAGTCATCTACTGCTGCAACTTCTTTAATAACTGTTATTTTCATGATTCCCTTGCTCTACGGCTAATTCTTATTAATGTTATCAAATATTAAAAACGATAGCTTGCTTCGACACTGACACCATTAATGGTAATGTTACTGCCTAGATTTACGACATCATAGCCTATTTTTAGGCCTATCCCCATATCATACTGATGCTTCCAGCCAGCAGAAAAACCAAAGTCTGAGCCATCGTCGCTAAAAATCGTTTCATTATCATCAATGATGTCATAGTCGTATTGCAGCGCATTAATTTGTACGTAGAAACTATTACGTTTAGAAATAGGGTATTGGGCCTTAGCGCTAAGCATGAAAGCGTTATAGTCGAGTTCTGAATCGGTAAAAATATCAGCAATGCTAGTAAATGAATTGCTATCGCCATTTAAATAACCAGCACCGACAGCGAAATACTCATTGATATTGTATTGATATGACAAGGTGTAATGCGCCGTGGTAACGTCATTTAATTCACGTGTATTGTCGTTGTTTTCAGTATCGATAGCGCTAAAATCGACCTGAATGCCAACAACATGTGGAGATTCTTGCGCATAAATTGTTGTTGAAGTAAGAGAGTAAACGGAAAGGGCAAGCAAGCCAACGTTGACAAAACGGTTCATAATATTTCCTTATATTTAAAAGTTAGCGGGATGTTAACTTATGGCAATATGAAATACTATGATGTTTTGTCATACAGTGTATTTATCAGGTGTTTTTTAACGGGCGAGTATCATGCTTAGGCAGGTCACAAGTTTCTTCATACCAAGGAGCTCTTGACTGCCAAAATATGCTTCGCTGAGGTTTTATGGGTAGTTCATCGTCTAATGTACCTGCAGGTACGACTATATTGGCATCACCTTGTGTTGCCCATGGTAGAGATGAACCACAATTTTTACAAAAACTTGTTGCAAAGTACTTTGCATCAGGTTGTTCAAAGCGGCCAACAAGTTCTTCGCCAGTAAGCCATTTGAACTGAGTGGGAGGTACAAAAAAGTTAGCGGCATGGGCGCTACCGGTAAATTTTCGACAACGTGAGCAATGACAATATTGAAAAGTTTGAATTGGCTCATTTATTTCATAGCTAACCTGACCACACAAACAACTGCCTTTCATGTTTTATCCTTTTAAATTATTTTGTTCACTTCTATAGATTGCAAGCCTGCTTTTCAGAAGCAATTTACCGAATATAATTTATTTTTGATAAATAGTACATTACAACCATTTACGTTAAATATTGTGATCTGGGGCTATTTCAGGACAACTAATAAAAGAATATAGTCAATTACATTTATTTTGGATGACTTCATGCCTTGTTATTTGCATATAAATCAATACTTTTATTGGTGTGTTTTTACATTCTAGTGCGTGAGGAAAGGATTTAACCTATTCTAATCGTTACGGTTTGTTGCCTTTGAACTTATTTTACGGATTACAAGAAGTTACCCGTAAAATTAGTCAGCTATAACGTTTTTCTATTCATACTCTGAAGAATATGTTTCTGAATAGGTATGAGAGTAAAGTTCAAAAAGGTTGCCAAAAGGGTCTTCTAAATAAACCATTTTGTACGGTTTATTATCATCTTCTGGATGGTACCTCATGGTATCCATTCTAGTTTTTCCGCCGTATTGTTTAACTTTTTCAATAACGCCATCGAAATCGTCTGTTTCTAAGCAATAGTGGAAAATACCAATTTTAGTAAAATCTACATTATGCTTTTCTTCTCTTTCTTTCATTTCAAACAGTTCAAAACCAACGCCATCTGATGTGACTAAATGTGCAATATTAAAGCCTTTAAAGCCTTCGCCAAATACAGCAATACACATAGCGCCGATAGCTGTTTCCTTTTCTTCAACAACGGTAGAATTGCCCATAACAATTTCAAGGCCTAAGGCTTTCGTATAAAACTCAACCGCTTTATCCATTTCGCCAACCATTATTCCTACATGACTCATCTTCATATTGTTCTCACTTTTACATTATTAAATATTGATTTGTTTTGCTGTGGAAAGTATAGGGAGGTATAGTTAATTGATAAAATTATCATAAATTATGGTTTTGATAATTTATTGTAATTATTTTTTTAAGTTTGAAGATTTATACGTAGATATAAAATCTAATTGGTATTGCCAGAAGTAATAGGGCGCTTTACGGAGTATGTGGAAAATTTATAAGAGAGTTTTACTAAGTTAATAGTGAAATGATAGTGAGATAGCGATGATGTACTTTGTTATGCACTTAATTTACCAATAAAAAAGCCTACGCTATGTAGGCTTTTAATCGTTTAACTTAGTTTTTTGTTTACTTTAAATTCAGTAAACATTAAGCCTTAACAGCGTTCGTAGTATCTTCTAATGCGCTATCATCGTCAGTTTCGCTGTCTTTAACAAAGTACACTGATAACGAGCCTAAAATCATCGAAACGCCTGCAAGCATGATTATGTATATTGCTTGATTGTTGAAAATGCTACTTAATATCCAACCAGAAAATATCCCTGAAACTATTTGTGGTGCGGCAATGGTGAAGTTAAATATACCCATATAAACACCCGTTTTACTGGCAGGTAATGAACCCGCTAAAATAGCATACGGTAATGACAATATAGCTGCCCAAGCGATACCAATACCTATCATTGGAATAAATAAGTCAACAGCGCCTTGTGGTACTTCTATCGTGGTAATTAATAAATTAACCATGGTAGGCTCTGAATTAGTAATAAAGTAAAAACTTAAATAGCCAACACCACCGGCTAATAAAGATAATGAATATAACAACTTACGACCAAACTTATTGGCAAGCTTAGTTAAAAAGATAGAGAAAATAGCAGCAAAGAAAGAATAACCCGCAAACAAAATACCAACCCAATCACCAGCAGCACCTTTAGCCGCTGCTATATGTTCAGGGATACCACCAGCGCTTTCAATGAAAGCAGGATCAAACCATTTAGCTTCAACTCCCCAAACATTTTGAGCAATGGCAGGCATGGTATAAACCCACATGATAAATAATGTAAACCATGAGAAAAATTGCACTACGGCAAGTCTTTTCATAGCATCAGGCATGGTAGTAAATAGTCGCCAAAAAGCAGATAACTTTTCAGGAATTGTTGTAACTTGTGCTTGTTCTTTAGCTACTGCTTCAGCGTCCATTCCTTTGTAAGCATAATATTCTTCAGGCGGATGCTCTTTCGTTCTAAAGACAGTCCAAAGTACACATATCATTAAAACAGAGGCGCCAATATAAAATGCCCAAGTAACAGACGGTGCTACTTGACCGGCTTTAGCTGTGTTTTCAAGACCAATAACATTAGTAAGAACAAAGGGTAAAATAGAACCAATAACAGCACCTATATTAATCAAAAGAGCTTGTAATGAATAACCGATGTTACGTTGATTGGAAGGCACCATGTCAGAAACAATGGCACGAAACGGTTGAAAAGCTACGTTAAAGGCCGCATCCATTAATGCCAACATTAAGGCACCAAATAACATTGGCGAAATTAATTCAACAAATAATGGTGCATTAGGCATTAATGACATGCCAAACGCTGCTGCCACTGCACCAGCTAAAATATAAGGACTACGTCGTCCTAAGCGATTCCAAGTGCGGTCAGAAGCAGAGCCAACTAAAGGTTGAATAATTAACCCCATGATTGGTGCAACTAGCCAAAAAAGAGAGAGGGAATGAAGATCTGCCCCTAAGTCAGAAAGAATCCTACTAACGTTAGCGTTTTGTAATGCAAAACCAAATTGCACCCCCAAAAAGCCAAAACTTAATGTCCAAATTTGCCAGAAACTCAGCTGTGGTTTTGTGGTCATAAATAAACTCTTATTGTTTTCATATCGAAGTAAACTGTCGCATTGAGCTAAATTTATCTCAATTGCGCCGAATCATTATTGATCTAATTAGCTAGCATCTTAGCAATAGTCATCAGCATACAACATTAACTGCATACGTATTCACCCTAGAGTAAAGGTAAAGATTGATATAAAGCTTGAATTAAAATTTGACGAAACGTAGCGCGACTTACCTAGCGTGACTTGCTTCGTGCAAATTGTTTAAGCAGATTCATTCATATAACGTTCACGCCAATGCTGTTCATCAATAGCGTCGCTTTCATTATCAAGTCGTTCAATAAATGTAATGCCATCAAGGTGATCAAGTTCATGCTGAAAAATACGAGCAAGAAATCCGGTTAAGGTTTTATTATGCTTAGTGCCTGTGTCATCAAGGTAGCTGACTTTAATATTGGTGTAGCGAGGAATAAGTGCTCGTTTGCCTTTAACGCTTAAACAACCTTCCCAACCTAACTCTTGCTGTGCGCTAGTTTGATGTATTTTGGGGTTAATAATAACGCTAATAGGTAATAAAGGTGCGTCAGGGTAGCGCTCACTTGGCGCTGAGCACATTAGAAATAAACGTAAACTTTCACCGACCTGAGGCGCAGCAATACCAACGCCATTTGCCTCAGCCACTGTTCGTTTTAAATCGGCAATAAGTTGTTTAACTTTTTCTGAATCTATATAAGTAACCGCGTCTGCTACTTGCGCTAAAACAGGTTCACCGCGTTGTAATATAGTTAAATTATTTCTGCTATCAATCATTATTAGGCTTCTTTCTCAAGGTTGCTTTCTAGGTTGTCGATATTTTCAATAGCTTGTTTTGCATCATTTCGCTCTTTTTTAAAGTAAAACCAACTAACAACAAACAAAATGATAATAAAAGGTAAGCTCGTTAACACTACAACATGCCAACCTGCTTTAAATAATATCCACCCAGCCATTAACGATGCCGTTGCTTGAAAGCCAAAAATAATGAAGTCATTAATCGCCTGAACTTTATGACGCTCACTGGCTCGATAGCTTTTTGGCAGTAAAGAAGTGCCGGTAAGGAAAAGAAAATTCCAACCAATGCCAAGTAAAATCAACGCCCACCAATAATGCATAACTTGCTCGCCTGATAAAGCTACCACAGTCACGAGTGCATAAATTATAGTGCCAGCGAGCATTAAGTTTTTCAAACCAATACGCTTTACTAATAACGCGGTGAATAATGAAGGGATAAACATGGCGGCGATATGGCTTTGAATGACCCATTTTGTGTCATTTAAACTATGCCCATGCAAGTGGTGCATACTCAAGGGGGTTGCCGTCATTAAATAGCTCATTAGCGCAAAACCTATGGCGGCAGATAATATCGCGATAACAAAAATAGGTTGTTTGATTATTTCGCTCAATGGTCGAACGTCGCCCTGGCTTTCACTTTGTTGAATTTCTGGGTTTTTAAATTTCAACATTAACACCATGGCGACAACGAATAAGCCGGCTAAAAATAGGAACGAGCCTGCATAACCGTGTGGAGAGCTTAACCAGTCTTTAGCAGTTACCGCAATTTCAGGGCCTAAAAACGCAGAAAAAATACCACTTAACATCAATATTGATAAAACCGTCGGTACGTCTTTACTGTCTGATATGCTTTCAATAGCGGCAAAGCGTAACTGTTGAATAAAAGCCGTGCTTGCGCCAAATAATAAGCTTGCTAGTACAAATAATTCGAAGCTGGCATTTAATGCCGCCACCATCGCCAATAAGGTACCAAATAAACCTATACTAAAACCTGTATAAGTAGCAAAACGTCGACCTTTCTTTTTTGCCAATAATGCCGCAGGAATGGCAGCACTTGCCACGCCTAAAATCATTACCGTTACGGGTAGGGTGACTAAAGCTGGGTCTGCATTCATGCTGGTGGCGAGTATGCCACCAATAAAAACAATAACGGGTGATGCCGCCATCACTAAGGGCTGCACGAGAAATAATAGCCAGACATTTTTGGGCAGCGTAAATACACGCTGTAAACCAAGGAAAGAGATGAACAATACCGCTAGCGTTATAAGAATGTTAGATAGCATTAACTGCCCTTAATTTGAAAGTTTTGAGAGAACATTGTTGTCACTTTTATATCTTGAAAACTATCATACTGAAATTTTCGATGATTAGGTGAAATTACAGACCTGAATGAGACTAAAAATCTTTTTAATTAATGATTATAAATTTTTTAGGCGAGTGCTAAACTGCCAATCCTCAGTGTTTACCGTTTATTGATAGCAATTACTGCAGCAGTTTGAAAATACTTGCTGATGTGTAACGGTTGGTTTAGTTTATTAAAATTTTAAAGAGTCGTAATGAAATTTAGTCCTTTAGTTCAAGAGCTTATTGATTCACTAAAATGTTTACCTGGTGTTGGCGCAAAATCAGCACAACGTATGGCATTTCATTTACTTGAAAGAAACCGTAAAGGCGGTAGTAAGCTTTCTCAAACATTAGGGCAAGCAATGGAGCATATCGGCCATTGTCAGCAGTGTCGAAATTTTACCGAAGAAGCCCTCTGTGATATTTGTCAAAGCCCGAAACGAAAAATAGCCACACAGTTATGTATTGTTGAAACTCCAGCTGATGTTATTGCTATTGAGCAAACGGGAGAGTTTCAAGGACGTTATTTTGTTTTAATGGGACATTTATCGCCGCTTGATGGTATTGGACCAGATGATTTAGGCTTAGACTTGCTAGAAATACAATTGGCGACAGGGCAATTTGGTGAAGTGATATTGGCGACAAATCCAACCGTAGAAGGGGAAGCTACGGCGCACTTTATTGCTGAGCTCTCCCAAACGTATGAAGTGGAAATTTCTCGCATTGCTCATGGTGTGCCTGTTGGTGGAGAGTTGGAGTATGTTGATGGCAATACCTTGTCACATGCACTGTCTGGACGTAAAAATTACAATTTCTAATTTCAGAAAAAATCAGAAGTCTTATTACTAGGTCTTCTGGTTTTTTATTGTCATTTTGATTATGGTTTTTAATTTGTATAAATAAGGAAACATCAGTTTCAATGATTAATTGGCAAAAAATTAGCGTATTAATGAGTTTTTTTCTAGTTGTTGGCTGTAGTACAAAAAACCAGATTACTCATGTTGAACAACCAAGTTCAGTTATTAATTACAAGAAGAATTCAGCTGAATCCTCACGCTTTTCAAACCTTTACCCCAAGAAATATGATTACCCTGTTACTTGTGAAGAGAATTGTTATCAGCCTTCGCCGCTGGTTGAATGTGAATCTCCCGCAGAAAATTGTCGCTATATTGGTGAAAATTTACCAATTATGTTAAATACTGAACTCACCATTCGTTGGCTTGGTCATGCGAGTTTTTATATCGAAAGCTCAGACGGTACTCGGCTGTTACTTGACCCCGTCAGTAAACAATTTGATTGGCCGGTTGATTTAGCATTTAAATTGGCTGTTGGCTTTTATCGCAATGAACCGCGTTGGTTAACGAATGAAGAAATACCAGATGTAGATGCAGTTCTTTATTCTCATATTCATTATGATCATTTCAGCAAAAGCGATATTGAAACCATAGGCAATAATGCAGAATATTTCACGCCATTAGGGTTTGGAGAGCACTTTCCTGATGATGGTTATCGTATTAATGAAATGTTATGGTATTCGAAAAAATCATTAGCAGATTTTGAAATAAGATTTGTACCAGCACACCACTTTAGTAACCGTATCTGGGTGCCCTTTTTATATGAAGATAATGACGCCACACTATGGGGCGGTTGGGTGATAGAGCATAAAGGGCAAAAAATATTCTTTGCTGGTGATACCGGTTATTCGGAGCATTTTAAAGATATTCAACAACGCTATGGCGATATGGATGTGTGTTTATTGCCAATAGCCTCTTACTTTCATCCTGAAGACGGCGAATGGTATCGCTATGTTCATACGACCCCTGAAGATGCACTTCTTGCTGCCGAAGATTTAAATTGTAAAGTTATGGTTCCCTGGGGTTACGGTAATAACAGTTGGAAAATGGGTGACCGCAGCTCGCATTCACCATTACTTCGATTATTAAAAATGCATAAACAACTGAACTCGGCAATTCCTTTGCACATTCTTAATGAAGGCGAGGAGGTTAGTTTTTAGCATCACCACATTTGTTATACTGGTGATTTATACTTAATTGATTTTAAAGACTATATTATGCAATGTTATACTACTCGTTGCCTAGAGGCGCTATAGTACTTTCTACCAGAAAGGGGTTAAATGGTAGAAAGCACAACGTAATATTAATTTTTTGTCTAAAGATGAATATTTAACTTGCAAGCGATTATTTGCATTTAGTTACTTATTTCATGAATTTTCCCTTCTTTAATCACATGAGTGACAGTTGAAAGGTTATCGATATTTAAGAGTGGGTTTTTTGATACGACGACTAAATCTGCTACTTTTCCGACTTCAACTGTACCAATTGAGCTTTCCATGCCTAGCGATTTAGCGTTATTTGCGGTTGCAGCAATGATGACTTCGCTTTCTGACATGCCAAGGTTTTCCATTAGTAGTTTCATTTCACTTAAAACAGTACCGTCATTGTCAGTACCTACACCTATCATAACACCATTTTCATAGGCTGATTTAGCATACCTAATTGCCTTCTCAACGCCTTGCTCTCGGGCTACAAAAGGTGAGATCGTCGGCTCTAAAACAACATCATTAGCTATTAATGTTTGGTAGAGTTCTAAATTTTCAGCACCGTTAGGATCTGCATTACCAAGCTCTCCTCCCATCATGAAGAATTCTGCAACATCAATATATTTAGGTAATGTTTCAAGATCTGTAAGGGCCAACATATCAGTATGTGACATTGAATTAACGCCAGATATTGCTACATCTCTCGGTGTTGCTGTAAATAATGCGGCATGTGCCCATGTTTCAAGGCCTTGCTTTTCAGCTTCTTCAGTAGCAGCAATTAAAAGCTCATTTGAAATATCTGCATAGAATTTAAGGCCAGTAACACCAAATTCTTTTGCTTCCCTGACTAACTCTTCAACGTTGGTATCAGTGTCATAAAATTTCATCCATGGCACTTCACCTATTGTGCTGCTACCAGCTGTAGGTGCTACTCTTGGATCGTTTTTTAAGAATTCTCTCCCCCCAAGAAGTGCCGAAAAATAAACTTTAGGTCTTGATACGAGAGAGCTTTCTGCAGCTGTTTTAATAGTTTTTAATGCAGTGCCATTACCTGCCATATCACGTACAGTCGTAACGCCACCTTTAAAAATATTATCTAAAAGTTGCTCGCCGTCGCCTGTTTCTTCATCACCCGCTAAATGAATATGTGCATCTATAAAGCCTGGAAGTACGTATTTTCCTGTCATATCTATAACAGTCGCATTCTTGTCAATACTCTCGGAACTTGCCTGAATAGCTTCTATTTTATTGTCTTTTATAATAATAGACGCATCTATGATTGGATTTCCATTTGTGCCATCGATAACTGTCACATTTTTTAAAATAGTTAAGTCAGAAGCTGTGGACGAAGAGTTACTATCGCCGCCACAACCAGTGATAATAAAACTGGTTATTATTGCGGATAAAAAAGCGCTTTTTATTTTCATTGGAATATACCGAATTTATTTTGTGCAGTATTCAACTGCTTAATTGGAAGATTGAGGAAGCAAAATTCCTCTTGGTAAAGGTTTAAGGTAAAGCTAAAAGTGTTTTTAACTTAGCTATTTGTTATTTATCAGTTGGTTAACTCCATACGTTAATGACATTTTTTGCAAATATATCGCTTGTTGGGTTTCATCTAAGTTACATGAAAAGCGTTCATGCAAAGATTTCATATGTAGTTAAGCAAATGGAAGCTTTTGGATGTAACCGTTATGTAACGCAGGAAGGTAGATCATGATATGACCAATGTGGTTAATAATCATATTGTTCATTTTTATAAAAACTTATAGGGCATTTTTATGGATTCTACGACAGTATTGATTGTACTGTACTCTTTTTCAGCAATAGTACATTTTGCAATTTTGTTTAAATATGGAAAAAGTGCGACGAGTGTTCCTGTTGGTATCTTTGGATCACTCTATCTAGCAATTTCTGCTGGGTTAATTGTCGATTTTAGTTGGATACTGGCTATTGCGTTACCTGTTACAACTTTAGGCCTTATAGGTGCAAGTGTCACTTTAAAGCGCGTGCCTGAGCAGCGTGAAATAACAATTGTTATGAATGTTATTGATGTAGTAATGATTGCGATTTTAACCTTTACTTTATTTGGATAGGTGGGGTAAGTCTATAGCACTTATTATGTTTAACGCGTTATTTGCTAAAGCTTTAGCTTGAAAATATCACAACTTACTTAGTACTCTCATTTCATTAAATTCAGTAAGCGTTATTAATGTAACCAATATTTAACCGCCAGCATGACACTATTGTTTCATACCTAATTTTAGTCAGTAAATTTACAAACTAAACTTTGCATTTTTGTTATTTGGATAAGTGGAACATGAAGATCTTTAATCAATTTATGGTGAAAAATAAGCGTGTAGTAATAAGTACCTTAACGACAAGTTTAATTCCATTTTCATTCATTTTTAATAGTGTCGCTATTGATGAATTACCACCTAGGGTAGAAAAGGAATCTAAGGTGCAAATTCCTGAGGTGTTTATTACTGAGGTTGATGCTAAAAAGCAATTATTAAAGATTAAAGGTTACGCTCAGGCTCAGCCTAGGTATAGCATCGATATAGTTGCACAGGTTAATGGTAAAATTTTGAGTTTAACTGAGCAGTTTGTTGTTGGTAATCAGCTTGATAAAGGAACTGCTATTGCAAAAGTTGATGCGACTGATTATGAACAGCAACTTGCTGAAGCTGAGTTCTTGGTGGCACAAAGTAAAGTTAAGGTTTTGGAAGAAGAAAGGAAAATAAAAATTACTAAAAAAGATCGTAAAGATATCAACTCCGATTACTTAATAGATTCACCTTTAGTGTTTGGGCAGCCACAATTAATTTCAGCAAAGTCTGGTTTAAAAAGCGCTAATACGCAATTAAAAACGGCACAAAAAAATATTTTAAATACTCTCGTAACAGTGCCTTTTAACTCCATTATTACTAAACGGCATGTGGCGCCAGGCCAATATATAAGGGAAGGCGATAAACTAGCAACGATTAATGGCGCTAAAGAGCTACAATTTCATGTTAATTTGCCAGCGAATCAATGGCAAATATTATTGAACCACAAAAACAGCAGCATTAAAGCGACTATTTCAGATGCCAATGGTAACCAATGGAAAGGCAAGTTTTCGCATGCTGAACAGCATGTTAATGCCGAGAACCGTCAAAGAACCATTATTTTTAAAGTTGAAAATCCGTTGTCTCAAAGCCCGCAATTGCTTGCTGGTAGTTTTGTTGAAGTGGATATTGAGTTTACTATGGACATGAAATTATTAGCTATTCCGGTTAAGAGCTTAGCGCCGGATGGCAAAGTTTGGTACGTCGATAATCAGGGGTTACTAGCATACTTTTATGCGGAGCTTGTTTTTCAAAATGAAGGGATGCTTTATCTATATCCACCAAAAAACACAGAAGGCATTACGGCAAACAAAACCGCTTTATCGGCAGTGGGTAAATTGAAAATAATAAACAGCCCATCAATGAACTATGCACCTGGTCAACACGTTAGCCCTATATAAACAGCTGCTAAGTATTATCACTTAGCCTTACCATTATCATTAACAGATAAAATATAAATGAATAATCTTAATAGTCATCATAATTTAAAGCAGGGTGTCATAGCTTGGTTCGTATGTAACCCAGTGGCGGCAAACTTGTTAATGCTTATCACTTTGGTTGTCGGTCTTTTTTCTTTTTCGAAATTGCAAATACAAGGTTTTCCTAGTATTGAAGCTAATACTGTATCGATAGAAGTCATTTATAATAGCGGTAGCGCTAAACAGTCAGAGGAAGGCATCGCAATAAAAATCGAAGAAGCTTTACAAGGACTAGCGGGTATTCGTGAAATTCGTTCTAATAGCACAACCGATGGCGCAACTATTACCGTTGAAAAGCATAGTGATTATTCGCTTGCATTATTAAACGAAGAAATTACCAATAAAGTTAATGCGATTCATGGCTTACCACTTGGTTCTGAAAAGCCTATTATCACCAAGCAAAAAGATGAAGAACATGCATTATGGTTTGATGTTTACGGTAATGTTGAACAACAGGTATTACTAAAATTTTCTCAACAATTCAAACAGGCACTTTTGCAGTTACCTTCAATTAATAAAGTTGATGAATCAGGTTGGAAAAAACCCGAAATTTCAATTGAAATTGATGAAAACCAATTGCAAGCACTTGACCTCACCTTAGCAGGTATCGCAAATGTTATTGCTGCAGAGTCGTTGAATGAAACGAGTGGTCAGTTACGTTCAAAAGACGGCTTAATATTATTAAAAGCAGATAAACAACGTTATTTTGAACAGGAGTTTGCTGAAATTGTTGTTAAAACCAATCGAGACGGCAGTACCATAAAGCTTTCTGATGTGGCGACTATTAATGATAGTTTTGAAGAGTCGCCAAATGTTTTATCTCGTTTTCAAGGGAAACCTGCTATTAGCTATCAAGTCATGGTTGGTGATGGTAAGAATATTTTAACGATAGCTGAGCAGGCAAAAACGCTGGCGCTGCAATGGAAAGAGCAGGGAAGGTTACCTATAGGCGTTGAAATATCGGTGCTGTGGGATCAAAGTCAGTTTATGACTGAAAGGTTAATGTTACTGGCAAGCAATGGCATTGTTGGTATTATTTTAGTGATGTTAACACTCGCCATATTTTTAAACTTAAAAGTGGCCTTTTGGGTTGGTATGGGTTTGCCTATTTGCTTTTCTGGCGCTTTTATTTTAATGGGTGACGGTATGTTTTCCCTAAGTATCAATGAGTTAACAACTTTTGGCTTTATAATTGTTTTGGGAATATTGGTTGATGATGCCGTTGTAGTTGGTGAAAGTGTCTATGCCACAAAGGAACGAGAAGGAAATACAATAGATGCCACTATAATAGGCGTTAAGCGAATCGCTGTACCAACTATGTTCGGTGTATTGACAACCATAGCCGCTTTTTATCCGATGTCTTATATTTCGGGTGATTTAGGCAAAATATTCAGTCAGTTTGCTTTAGTTGCTGTTGCTTGTCTTATTTTTTCTTTAATAGAGTCGAAGTTAATTTTACCTGCACACTTGGCGCATTTAAATATTAAGCAAAAGCCAAGTCAAAATATATTAATGAGGTTTGTTCAGCGAGTGCAAGCAAGAGCAAATGGATTAATGATTACAATAAACCTTAAAATTTATCAGCCTGCAATTCATTTGTTCTTGAAGTACCGTTATGTGGCGTTAAGTGTATTTATTAGCTTATTTATCTTAGTGGTTGGCCTGATACCCTCTGGCAGAGTTGGCTTTGTGTTTTTCCCTGATATCCCTAGAGATATTATCGAAATTAACTATTCTGCAGAGCAAAATAGTGGCTATGGTGTAAGTCATGAACAGGCGCGTCTGATTGAAGGTACAATAAGTAAATTAAATGAGCAATGGTTGCTTGAATACCCAAATAGTGAACCCGTTTTCAATAGCATTCAAGTTCAAGTACTAGATGATATAAATGGTAATGTAACCCTAGAATTAAGCACTTCGAGTGGCCGTCAAGTGAGCCTTCAGAAAATTGAGGAAAAACTTAGAGAAAATTTATTTCAACTAGAAGGTATTAGAGAGTTGCAGGTGCTAACAGACACTATATCTATTGATAGCTTTAGCCTTAAGTTATTAGCAGACTCTCGTGATGACCTATATGATGCCAGTGAACAGATTATCGCCTTTTTAGCTCAAACAGAAGGTGTATCAGATATTAAAAGTGATCTAGTGAAGGGCTTGCATCAAATAGAATTTGAATTAACGCCATCTGGGCGAGCCTTAGGATTAACGACTGCTGATTTGGCTAGTCAGATCAGTCAGGCTTTTTACGGTGCGGAAGTACAACGAGTGCAACGTGGCAAAGACGAAGTTAAAGTCTTCGTACGTTATCCTGCCGAACAACGTAAAGACATAACAAATTTGCAAAACGCAAGAATACGAACTGCAAGCGGCCAAGTTGTGCCTCTTACAAGTGTTGCCAATAAAAAGAGTGTTTATACCATTAAGGATATTAATCATGTTAATGGTCGTAATGCGGTAACTATATCAGCAAAAATAAATAAGTCAGTAACATCACCAGATGATGTGATGGAGTATTTACTCGCAACTAAACTTGTAGAAATAAAAAGTCGACTGCCTAGTGTAGACTATAAAATTGCAGGAGAATCTGCGGAAGAAGAAGAAACGATAGGCTCAATGATGAAAGTTTTTGGCTTATCTCTATTTTTGATTTATATACTAACAGCCATTCCGCTTAAGTCTTACCTGCAACCTTTAATTATAATGGCGGCGATTCCTTTTGGTATACTTGGTGCGATATTAGGACATTGGTTTATCGGCATTCCTATTAGTATATTATCATTATTAGGCGTAATAGCGCTTAGTGGTGTAGTGGTCAATAATAGCTTGCTTATTGTGAGTTATTACAATGAATTGCGCGAACAAGGTGACGATATTTACCACGCCATTAGTCAGGCATGTGGACAAAGACTCAGAGCTATATTACTGACATCAATTACCACATATGCTGGTTTAGCATCCTTATTGCAAGAAACATCGGAACAAGCCGCGTATCTAATTCCCGCTGCAGCGTCATTGGCTTACGGTATTTTATTTTCAACAACGATTACGTTAATTCTAGTACCAATATTGTTAATGATTTTCAATGATGTGAATATTGCACTCAGTAAGCTTATATTTGGTAAGCGTGATCGTTTGGCTGAAGTGAATCAATTTAAATAAATGAGTGGTTAAATAAGATGACAATGCGTGTTTTATTAGTAGAAGATGATATTGATTTGGCCAATGGCATAATTGAATTTTTAGAGTTGAAGCAAATTGAATGTGACTACGCGTCAACGGGTAGAGTTGGCTTGAATTTATCATTAGAGCATGATTACGACCTTATCATATTAGACATAAACCTGCCTCAAATAAGTGGCTTAACGATTTGTACCGAAATTCGAAAGCATGGCAATGATACGCCGGTTCTCATGTTGACGGCTAAAGACACTGTTGAAGATAAACTCGCGGGCTTTGACTGTGGCACGGATGATTATTTAATTAAACCTTTTGATATTCAAGAGTTACTGGCAAGGGTTAAAGCATTAAGTAAGCGCAGAAGCACGCAAGTGAAAAAGCTAACTTTAGCTGACTTTGTGATGGATTTATCATTGAAAACCGCAACGCGTGCAGGTAAACCTATTGTATTAGGAACAATAGGTTGGATTATCCTAGAAACTTTACTACGCGAGAGCCCAAATGTAGTGAGTAAAGAGCAACTAGAACAAGCCATTTGGCATGGCGAGCCACCGAGCAGTGGGGCGCTAAAAGTACATATGTTTAGATTGCGAGATAAAATTGATAAGCCATTTGATATTCCTTTACTGAAAACTGTGCCGGGCTATGGTTTTACAATGCGAGCAGATAATGAGAACTAAGCGAACTCTTAATCGTCAATTACTCATTTATATAGGCTTTTCTGGTGCTATATTCGTAGTTTTATATAGTGTTGTGATATTTAATTTTTTTATGTTTGGCTTAGAGTTACATGGCAAAATCATTCTTGAAAATGAAGCAAAGAATTATTTATCTGAATACAAAGTTGATCCTAATGCAAGCCTGCCAGAAAACTCTACTTTAAGAAGTTATCGTTCATTACTCGATGTACCTCAGGTTTTATTAGCGTTGTATGACGAAAGTGCACTTGAACATGGACCCATGAATATGGGACATGGTGATATGAAAATATTTGAAGAACAAGATTTTGACAAATATCAAGATGCCTTCGATGTTGACAGTTTATGCTTTAATGAACCTTGTGAAGCTGTGTTTTTCTATAGTTATAACCTCAAAGATAATGAATGGCTATATATGGTAATGGGCTTACCAGATACAGAAAAAGGTAAGTTGCATAATACGGAGTTTGATAATGTTGGAAAAATTCTTCTTTTTATTGCAGCGTTGTTCTTCATTTCCATTCTTGTTTTGACCTTTTTGTTGATCAAGAAAATAGGCGAGCCTATTGCAAATTTAACACATTGGTCAAATCATTTGAGCCTAAGTAATTTAAATGATAAAACTCCTAACCTTAAATTTGAAGAACTTGAAATCGTTGCAAAGCATTTAAAAGATGCTTTTATTCGGATAAATGCTGTTCTTGAAAACGAGAAGGACTTTTTAAGTAGCGCCAGCCATGAATTGCGTACACCTATTACGGTGTTGTCGACTAATTTGTCGTTACTCAATGTTTTGATGGAAGAGCTACCTAGGGATTCCCGTGAAGTTAGTGTAGTAGCCAGGTTAGTGCGTTCTACAGAGAATATGAAGCAGCTAACACAAACTTTACTTTGGCTTAGTAAAGACCCCGAAGACTTTCCTGCATCTTGTCATGTCGACTTAGCGCAGCTTTTACCGCAAATTATTGATGAGAATAGCTACTTAATTGAACAGAAAAGTGTTGAAGCGATAGTGCATAAAGAGCCGTGCATTATTTTTGCGCCGGAAATACTATGTAAAATAGTGTTAACTAATTTAGTGAGAAACGCTTTTCAATATACACAGATCGGTAAAGTAGAAGTGAGTTTTAGTAATAACACCATTGAAATTATAAATGTTTGTACAAAACAGGAATCTATAGATAGCGACGATTTAGAATATGGTTTCGGAATAGGCTTAGAACTTGTTAGGCGCATTTCTAATAAATTATCATGGCAATTTTCGTCTTTAAGCCTTGATGGCGGTCGCAAAGTCATAATTAATTTTACCGAAAGCTAATACTTTATTGTTTCCTACGAGTTATTGCTGTATTTCTGTAGTGTAACCGAGATGTAACTTACAGAATGCTTTACTGATAGCCAACAATTTAATTTAGGATGGCTATGATGGAAATCGGTGCAAAAAATCAACCTCAACATGCAGGTACAATAAAAAATACCCCTCCAAGTGAGGGGAAAAAACCTAGTCAGATGGACGGAGAAAATCAAGGAAATGTATCACCGGCCAGCGAGGGTGTTCAAAATACAGCAAATACTAAAAACCTATCAGTTAATCAGCTAAATAAACTGACAGTAGCGCAACTGAATAAATTAGATGTTGCACAACTCAATAAACTTAGTCAAAGCCAATTGAATAAGCTTAATGCCAGCCAACTGAAAAAGTTAAGTGCAGCAAATATAGAAAAGTTAAGTGATAGTCAAAAATCAAAATTAAACATTGAGAATAAAACTGCTGATAATGTTGTCATTAGTCAAGAAGGTAGGGATAAGTTAGCGAAAGAGAGAGTAATCGACAGCAATAAAATCGAGCCATCAAAAAATGAACCTAACAAACAAACGAATCAATAATTGATTTTCCAAAAGAGTAACGGGTTATTGCTCGCTGAAAATATAGCTAATTATGGGGATTTCTTATACTTTATGTGCTTATATTTATCGTCTTAGCTAGTGATCAACTATTTTCCATATCTGTTTAACTCAATACTTAAAATAACACTTTCCGCGTAACCAGCATGTAACCCATCGCATGTCATTATCTTGTTTAATTCTTATTCAAATAGAGAAATTGAGCGATATGAAAAATAAATACTTTGCTTTGGGTTTAATCATTCCTATGTTTTTAGTAGGTTGTTCATCGACTAATAGCATAGAGCCAAATGATAGTAGTATTGAAAGTGTTAAATCAACAGAATCAGCAGAACCATCAACTCTTGATAGCTACAACGAAACGATGCATAGCTTCAATAAATCGGCTTATGAATATGTGTTAAACCCTATTGGTAATGGCCTTGAATATATCACACCAGACTTTGTCGAAGATGCCATTTTCTCTATTATGGATAACCTATCAGTTCCGAATAGTGCGCTAAATAATGCTCTACAAGGTAAGTTTGAGGAATCCGGGCAAGATCTTGCGCGTTTTGGCATTAACACCACTATTGGCTTACTAGGTATATTTGATTGGGCAACATTAATGGGTATTCCAAATGCTGAAGAAGATTTTGGCCAAACCTTAGGTTATTACGGCGTTGATTCGGGTCCTTTTGTGGTCTTACCCTTCATCGGAGGCGCCACGCCTAGAGCGATGGTTGGCCAATTTGTTGGTTTTGACCCATTGAATATGACCAATGACGATATTAAAAATGCTGCAGAGAAAGTGGATTTATTTACCATTCCATTAGATGCTAGCGGTGATGAAGAATACCCAACATTAGAAGAGCAAAAAAAGCGTTTTATTGCAATGAGCGAATGCCGAACTCATGATGGAGCTGAAAAAGTCAAGGAAAGTTGCGCTTTCGTTTGTGAAGGCATGATTGGTGAGATAAAGGCTGAATACCTAGCCATTGAAGATGCCGCTGAAAAGCAAGAAATGAGAGAGATGGCACCATATTTTGCGCCTAGTTTTTGCGAACTAGACTTCGATCTTTTCGATAAAGAGACAGCTAATTAAATAAAGTCGTTAGTTAACTTCAAGATAAACGTATCGCATGCAACTGGTTAATATTTTGAATACAAAAAGTCAAAGTATTAATCAGTAATAGTAAATTAAACTGAAACCACCAAATAATATCAGTTTATATTAGTGAAAAGTCATTCACATACTATGACTTTTCGTAACGCTAAGCGCTAAAAAATTAAAAGCGAACCATTAAGAGCCGGACTAGTTTATTAGCACATAGCGGCAAACTTTTAGATGTGAATAATAGGTTTGTTACTTAGTAATAATGCCATACCTTCTATTCGAAATCCTTTCCCCTTTATAACTCTTTAATACTTCTGAGATTCTCATGATTTTTGATAACCAAAATAAAAAAACAGGCTTTAGTCGTTTGTTTTCTGCATGCCTAAACACAAGCAAAGGATTGTTGTGGATGAGCAAATATGAAACGGCATTTAAGCAGGAATTGCTGCTATTTTTACCACTTATTATTTGCAGCTTTTTTTTACAAATAACCTTGCAAGAGCAAGCTGTTTTAATCGGCTCTTTATTATTGATTTTACTTGTTGAAACGATTAATACCGCGATAGAAGCAGTAGTTGACCGCATTGGACTTGAAATTCATGAGCTATCAGGACTTGCAAAAGATCTAGGTTCAGCAGCGGTTTTTATAAGCTTTAGTATCGCCTTAATAGCTTGGGGAGCGGTATTATGCGACTAGACTTATATGAAAGTTCAAGACAAAGTTATGTTGTAAAATTAAAATATGCGTTGGGACCATTGTGGCTGAGCCTAGTCATTTTTCTTGCATCATTGGCACTCTTATCAACTTTTCGATTTGCGTTTTCGATATGGCAGATTGAGCGAGTTAGCACTTGGAGTAATTTCCAACATATTATGCTTAATGGCTTAAGAGTTGATATATCATCTTTGTGCTATCTATTTTTAATCGCAATTTTGTGTAGCCTTTTGACTTTTATCAGTTGTCGTTTGCAAAAAATCACCCAATATTTTTTATTGATTTATTATGGTCTCTCTGTGTGTCTTCTCGTCTACCTTGAAGTGATTACGCCAACTTTTATTCTTGAATATGACTTAAGGCCAAATCGTTTATTGGTAGAGTATCTTGTGTATCCTAAGGAAGTTTTTTCGATGCTATGGGTCGGATATAAATTTGAAATTTTCGTTAGCATACTGAGCATACTCTTGGCTGTTTACTTATGTAAATTTTTGTTAAAAAATTCTTGGCTACCAGTAAGTAAGCTATCGCTTAGTGCTCGTATTTTGGTGAGTTTATCCGTTTTAGTGGTAATTTTTGCCGGAGCAAGGTCTTCATTAGGGCATCGTCCTCTTAACCCGGCAATGGTATCTTTTTCAACGGATCATTTACTTAATGATTTAACGTTAAATTCAAGTTATTCAGTCGCCTTTGCATTAAAACAAATGAGCCTTGAAAATTCGAGTAGTAAGTATTATGGGAAAATGCCAGAAAAACGTGTAATTGAGATCGTGCGTAAAGCAACTAACTCCTCTCAACATGTATTTAATGACGACAACTTTCCTTCGCGCGCTAAGCGAATTGCAAGTTATACCGGTAAACCAAAAAACTTAGTTATTTTATTACAGGAAAGTTTAGGTGCTCGTTATGTTGGTGGTTTAGGTGGGCTACCTCTTACACCAAACCTTGATCAGCTTATGAACCAAGGATGGAATTTTACAAATTTATATGCAACAGGTACGCGCTCTGTTAGAGGAATCGAAGCGATAATAACAGGTTTTACCCCCACTCCGTCGCGCTCGGTGGTAAAGCTTGATAAGTCTCAGCGTAACTTCTATACCATTGCCAAACTCTTAAGTGAAAATAATTATACAACGCAATTCATTTATGGAGGAGAAAGCCATTTTGATAACATGAGGAGCTTTTTTCTGGGTAATGGTTTTAATGACATTGTTGATATTGATAATTTCAAAAATGTTGAATTTACTGGTTCTTGGGGAGCATCTGATGAAGATTTATATAACCAAGCTCATCTTGAATTTGAACAGCTAAATAAGCAGAGTAAGCCATTTTTTAGTCTAGTATTTACTAGCTCTAATCATTCTCCATTTGAATATCCTGAAGGTAAAATAACTCCGTATGATTTAAAAAAAAATACCCGTAATAACGCAGCGAAGTATGCCGACTATGCTTTAGGGCAATTTATACAAAAAGCAAAAAGCTCATCATATTGGGATGATACAGTTTTTATGGTTATTGCCGATCACGATTCACGAGTTGCTGGCGCTAGTTTAGTACCCATTGAGCATTTTAGAATTCCTGGTGTTATTTTAGGAGTTGGTATCGAACCACGTGAAGATGATCGGCTTGTCAGTCAAATAGACATAGCACCAACTTTATTGTCATTGATTGGTATTAGCGGCACTACACCAATGTTAGGACACGACCTTACAAAGCATGTGCCTGAAGAAAAACAGCGCGTTATGATGCAATACGATAAAAATTTCGCCTATATGACTAAAGATTCTGTGGTGATTTTGCAACCGCAAAAAAAACCAAAGGCATTTACTTATGAAAATAGTCAGTTAATCGAAACAGAGATTAATCAGTTTATGGGGGAACGTGCTCAAGCTCATGTATTATTTGGTAGTTTAGCGTATCAAAATCAGTGGTTTCAATAGTATAAGCCGCTCAATTGTCAGTTGCAGGTTATTGATCTTTTAATCTGCGACTATTTTACCACCTCTTCAATTATTACAACTTCTTATAAAGAGATATTTGCTAAGTAACCTTTATGTAACTCTCACTATGTAATGCTTAGGCTTTGATATAACTTACTGGACATCACTCATGTATAGAATAAAATTTAACTTGCTAGCGCCTATAGTCACCTTTATTTTTGTAGTTTTTTCCTCGGATGCTACTGCAAAAAACTTAATTGTCGATATCAAAAATATAAAGTCATTAAATGGCAATTTATTTGTTGAAGTTATGGACAAGGACTTTTACGAAAACGATAAAGGCGAGGGTACTCGATTAATGCGTAAGCCAGTCACTGAACAGAATCATCGCATTGTGTTTGAGAATGTAGAATATGGTGAATATGTTGTTTTAGTTTTCCAAGATTTAAATAATAACGCTGAACCTGACTTTAGCTTTTTTAGTGGGCCCGTAGAACCTGTGGGAGCCTCTAATAATGGTGAATTCAATTTTGGTCCTCCAAGCTGGCAAGACGCTATGATAAGAAAAGGTATTGGTGATAAAACTATTGAAATCCAACTTTTTCAGCCCTAACCCCGTTTAATAAACTTTAATGTCAGGTGACTCTAATATGCATAATAGATTGGTTAAACTCATAATTGTAATGACCATTTTTTTCAATTTTTCGGAATTGCTTGCAGCAGAAATCTCTTCGAAAATAAGTGTTGAAAACGAAAGCCAGTATTCGCCATACTCGGTTATTAAAACTTCAGGGGAAAAATTATTTGCACGTATTACAGAAAATCAGGAGGAGCTGAAAAAATTCCCCAATTTAATGGATAAGATAGTGGAAGAAGAGCTTTTACCTATCGTAGATTACCAATATATCGCTTATAAAGTATTAGGGAAACATTTGCGTAAATCGACTAAACTTCAGCGTGTTAACTTTGTTGATGCCATGAAAGAAAATATTATTCGCGCATATGCAAATATTTTGCGTAATTATCGAGGACAAAAAATAATATATGAGTTGCCAAAGTCAATTGCCAATAAACGAATTGTTTCTGTGCCTGTAAAAATTATTGAAACAAGTAAGCCGGAAGTTGAACTGTTATTTAAGTTTAGGCGACAAAAGAAGACAGGTAGCTGGCTTATATTTGATGTTTTAGTTGAAGGGATTTCTATGCTTGGCAGTAAACAGTCTGAAGTGTCGAATAGAATTACTAAATTTGGCTTAGAGCAAGTGACAAAAGAAATTAAGTATATTCGAAAATAAGTAAATTCTATTAAAAAATGAGCTAATCTAAGCGGTTTAAAACTTCGATGCCCTTTTCTCTTAAAAATAAAGTTAAGCTTTCAGATTGTTGGGGGCTTAACACTATCAAGTTAGATTCCTTTTGGGCTATATTCTCCTTTCTGGCATACAACTTGATTCTCTCTTAATAAACAACAAAAACTTGAAATTAACTGAGCCTAATAGGGATATTTGCAACGATTCAAACTAGTTTTTGCAAAATGCGTTTCAATTTGCAAGTGAGGAAACTATGTCAGATCTGGATAAAATAGATAATTTTGCGTCTGCCATGATAAAAGCGGCAACCATTGATGATTTACTATGGTCAATTGCAAAAACCATAGGTGAAACTTTAGCGTTTGATGATTGTGTTATTTACTTAAAAGAGGGGTATACACTTCAACAAAAGGCTGCTTTTGGCGTTAAAAATCCCGAATGCCGTCAGCTCTTAAATGAAATTGAGATAAATTTAGGTGAGGGAATTGTAGGCTACGTTGCACAAACAGGTATCGCTGAGATAATTCCCAATACGCAAAATGACAAACGTTACATTTGGGATGAGTTCTCTGGGCAATCGGAGCTAACGGTTCCTGTGCTGTATGAAGGGGAAACTATCGCTATTATCGATACTGAGTCGGCTACGTTAGATTACTATACAGAAGAAGATATGCGGTTATTGCAGGTTATCGCGAAAATTGCGTCACCGCGTATTGTTTCTGCAATTACCTGTTCTCAATTGCATCAAGCGAAAAAGCAATTGAAAGAATCGAACATGCAACTTGAATTTACGATTAGTCAATTAAAGCAAAACCAAGAAACCCTTGTTCACTCAGAAAAAATGGCATCAGTAGGTTTGCTCGCTGCAGGTATTGCTCATGAAATTAATAACCCCTTAGGGTTTTCCTTAAGTAATATGTCAGTAATGGCGGATTATGTGCGAGAAATCAAAAGCGTAAATAATCGCTTAATGTCATGCAAAGTCATGGAAGAAAATAGTAAAAGTCATATTAGTTCTAACGAATATCAAATGATGCTGGAGGATATGAGGTGTATTGTTCTAGAAACGACTGACGGACTAATACGCATTAAAAATATTGTTGCAGATTTGTGTGGTTATGTTCGCACTGAAGATAAACAACATGACTATTTTGATGTCAATGAAGCGGTTCGAGCTAGCGCTAATTTACTGCGTGGAGAAATAAAGGGTCACTGCCAATTAGATTTGCAGTTGGAAGCTATGCCCTTGCTTTACGGTGTTAGTGGCAAAATTAATCAGGTAATCATGAATGTGTTACACAACGCAATTCAGGCAAGTCCAGATGAAAGTATTGTTAAAATTAAAAGTTATAGTAATAACTCTGAAGTAGTTATAGAGATTAGCGATAGTGGTAGTGGAATAGCTGCTGAGAATTTAAAAGATATTTTTACGCCATTCTATACCACTAAACCTGTCGGAGAAGGGACGGGCTTAGGGCTTTTTATATGCTATAAAATAATTAAAGAAGAGCATGAAGGTGATATTAATGTGGTTTCGTCAAATCAAAATGGTACGACTTTTCGAATCACTTTACCTTTACCTACTTGTAATCATGTTTCGCTTAAAGTTGGCTAACTTAAGGGTAGTTAAATTGCCTAGTGATAGCATTTTATATCGTCTGAATTGAGCGGTTATTTTAATTCTGTTTCAACGATTATTATTTCTGTATTGCCGCTATTAATAACATTGTGTGTAGTGGCAGGTAAAAACAAGGTTTGACCGTCTACAACGGTTAAGGTTTTACTTGCCTTACTATGGTCTTGAGGCACTAAAGTTAACGTACCCCCTTTGACAAAATAAACAACTCTATTGTCGAAAGCATGGTTATGCATACCCGATTCTGTGCCGACAGGATAGGTAAGGCGAACTACTTGTACTTGTTTATTTTCAAGTACAATTTCTCGCTTTGTCATTGCTATATTAGTTGTTTCTGTTTTTTCTAATACCGGCTGCGTTGCCATAGCGTTAAACGATATCAACGGCATACAGCAAAACGTAAAAGATAGTATTGAAATTATTCGTGAACTTCTTTGTTGTCGTTTATTACTCATCTAATTTCCCTTTAGGTTACACCATTAAATGGTTCTATAAATTTTTGTACCCAAAAAACAAGTTTGGGCTTTCTTTATGTTTTCCTCATAGCTTACCTTGAAGCTGGCTATCATGAAAGATGAATGCTTGCGGCCAGCAATATTGCTGATAGAAGTAAATAATCACAGCCAAACTTTAAGGCGCAATTGTACTCTCGAGCATAGGAAAAAAGCTTATTGGCGATAGTATGCTTTACTAACTACGCTTTATACAGACGGGGTTGACGACAATTTATGCTGTCTAAAGGGAAGGATGAGGAAATGAATACTCAGAATAACTCGCCAGAAGACAAAAGTAATACCAGCCAAAATCAGTTGAAAAATGAACTTAAATGGCTAACGCGAATGCTACCGTTTATCACTAAGATCATTTTAGCACTGACAATTTTCTTCTTTAGCGCAACCGTTTACCAACTATTCTCCCTCAATAATCGTGTAGACAACGCACCACAGTTAACCGTTGAGCAATCTTTATTGGAAAATGTTAGCGATAAGGATGTTCATTATCAATGGAAAACGTTAATAGTGCTTGAGTCTCACGCATTACAGCAACGTTATCATCAAGCCAATGTGTTATTAATGGCGCGTATTTGGGTACGCTACTTAGGCTTTGTCACCGGTATGATGCTAGCGATAATTGGCGCTATTTTTGTGCTTGGAAAATTAAGAGAGTCAAATACTGAAATGGCAGTTGGCGGCTCTGTGCAAGTGCAAATAGTAACGCAATCGCCAGGTATAATTTTAGTACTTTTAGGCAGTACCATTATGCTAACAACAATTTTAAACCACCCCAGAATTTCCGTTATGGACGCACCTATATATATTCCACAATCATTTAGTTTAACTACCACTGACTCTCGGCCCACGTCATTAGAGGAAACAGGTGATTTTGATGATAGTGATGAGCTAATGATGTTCCTAGAAAATAAGCAGAAAGAAGAGGATCAAAAAAATGCAAAAGGAGAACAAAAGTGAAACTGTTCACGGTAGCTCTTATAAGCTTATTTGCGCTATTACATTCTGCTGACGCTTCCCAGTTTGAAAAAGCACAACAACATTGGAAAAAGCAAGAATACAAAAGTGTCATTGATATTTTGCCACCTTTACGTGATGAATTTTTTGGCAAACGCGTAGATGTTGATTATATGTTGGCAACGAGTATGTGCCGTTATAAAGATTATCATGTTGGTGGTAGAAATTATCTTAAACGTATATTACGGGTCTACCCACTTTCAAATAAAAACTATGACATTATCTTCAATGAACTAATGCAATGTCCGGTGCAGGGTAAGCCGAACCTTATCGCTTTTAACTCGGGCCGAGGCATGGCTGGCGTAAGCGGAAAGTCGTTTTACTTTTTAGGAGGGGCAAACCAGTCGATTGGTGGCAACCCTTTGCAAGTGGAACGCGCTATTGCACAAAGCGAAATTGACCAGCGATTAGTTGCTATGTCAGAGAGTGAAATAGCGACTCAACGGGTAAAAAAACGTTTGAAAAAACTAGGCTATAACGCAAAGGTTTTTGCTAGCGGTCGGTTTGTAGTTGGCAGTATCAGTGATCATACGAAAGACGAACTGGAAAAAATAGTTTCACTATTAAACAGGGCGTTGAATTTCCTACAAACGAGCTACCAGTTTCAACTTCCTGAACAATTTTTTACCATATACTTGGTACCAGACGGCCTAAAACTGAGAGCATTTGGTGATAAGTTACACGGGCTTAATGTTAACCGTTCTACTATCGGTTATTCGTTTCGCGATGATTTAAGCCTTGCTGCGGTTGTTAATGGCCCTTATGTTGGCACACTGAAACATGAATTGGCGCATTTATTAGTGCGAACTAATTTTGGTGACGTTCCACCTTGGTTGGATGAGGGGCTTGCCGCACTGTATGAAGTTTCTAGGCAAGAAGGCGATTACTTAAGAGGTTTACCCAATTGGCGAGGCCAAGTGCTTGATCACTACTTTGAACAGTATCCGGTTGGCCTTGTAAGATTAATGACCATGGACTGGATAGACTTTGACGCCCGTAAAATTGCAAAAGAGCAACAAGCAGTGAATCACGCGCTAGCGAGATATTGGGTACTTTATTTGCAAGACAAAGGTTTATTAACGACGGTTTATAGCGCTTTTAAGAACGTTACCGTTGAGCAAATTACCGATAACTACCAAGCGGAAGTGAAAGGGCTGATCAAGCAAGCAACAAGGCAAAGTTTAATGCAACTAGAGCAAGATTTCTTTGCTTGGTTAGATCATGCTCAATTGCCAATAACCCGTGAACAGGTAACAGACATTCAAGAGCGACTTACGAGTTTAGGTTATGACGTTGGCACTATTGACGGTTTGCATGGCTCACTGACAAGTAAAGCTATTAAAGAGTTTCAGCGCAGCAATAATATCGAGCCAGATGGCAAAATTGATGTCAGCTTGATTAATTTATTAATGAGCAAAACAGGAAAACTATAATCGGTAATGTGCTGCTTGTCGCTATAGTTTGCTTGCGAGTTGATGATTACCCATTAAATTTGCTTTTGCATACTTGAGTAAGAGTATACCAATCCCAACAATAGCAGCGGTGACATAAAGCGCGGCATTATAGTTACTAAATTGCTCAATTAACGCAACACAATATAGAGGCGCGACTACTTGACCAACACCGTAAGCGGCGGTAATTAGTCCCATAATAAAGACCGGATTTTTACCCGCTAATTGGCCACCGAAATTCATAAACAAAGCCACTAGACCTATAAAAGTACCGCCGAATAATATGCCGCTTATCAAATTCAATATAATGTTGCTAGAAAAGATTGGAATTAAAATACCAATCACTTGTAGCGCCATAGCTAGCATCATAATATCGATACTGTTAAAGCGATGTGCTAAACGCATCCAAATAATACAAGACGGAATACCCGCCAAACCTACTGCTAGCCAAGCATAGCCGCCATACCCAGCTAATCCTTCTAATGAATTAACAATGTCAGGTAAAAATGTTGCTTGTACCACCATACCAACCCCTTCAGTAAAATAGGCGAGGGCAAGAATAATCACTAATGGATTAAATAACGATTTATCGAAGGTATGTTTAAGCACTTTATCTGCTGGTTGTTTATCAAAGCTAAGAATATAAGCGGAATAACTGGCAAAAATTGTACCTGCTAAGGCGAGGGCTATCCAAGCATGTTGCCAATAGTCACTGGCGCTAAATACTGCACGCATAATTAAGTCAGATACTAATATTGAAAAACCTAAACCACTAAAGTGAATGCCCATTGCTTTAGTTTTATTGGTGTTTTGTAGTTTTGACATCACAATGGCAGAGCCAACTACCAATGCCATTGCTGCGCCAAAGCCTGCTAACAATCGTGCTATTAGCCAAATGATATTGTTTTCAGTAAAGCCCAATACTAGTGAGGTGATAATACACAGCGCTAAGCCAAACCTGAAAAAACGTACCTTTGAATGGATATCTTTAATGAAAATTGAAAAAATTGAACCTGATAAATAACCAACATAATTGATAGATGCGAGTACGCCGGCAAAAGCGATGCTTAAATAGTTATCTAACATGGCAGGTAGTAATGAAGTGAATGCAAAACGGGCGACACCTACGCCAACTACCAAAGCGAGAATGCCTGCTAATAAAATGGCGGCATTATTATTTCGGTCGAGTAACATGTTAAATCCCTGTATTCGTACTTTGATAAATACGTCGGTAGCGTAGCTTTTAGAGTGTAGCAATGTAAGGGCTGTAGTCGTTGAAAGCAAATCATTATTTGTGATGAAGAATATGCGAATAATAGATACAAATAAACGTTAATCGCGCTAAGAATAAAGCGAGCAATAGATTTTATCTGTGAATTTTTTAGGTTTTTGCTTGAAAAAGTTTTCGCTACCCCCACATGTTAACTATCGAGTGAGTATTGAATAATTAAATTTGATAACCACAACAAATAATCGTTTTAAACTAGTAAATGTAGGAAAAATTTCACATGTCAGAAACAGGCCAAAAAGAAAATCATCAGTTTGCAACTGATAACGCTAAGCTATTAAAATTAATGATCCACTCTCTTTACTCAAATAAAGAAATCTTCTTACGTGAGTTGGTATCAAACGCTGCCGATGCTGCTGACAAATTACGCTTTAAAGCGCTTTCAGATGACAATTTATATGAAGGTGATGGTGATTTACGTGTTCGAGTAAGTTGTGATAAAGAAAACAATACGGTGACTATTTCTGATAACGGTATTGGTATGACTCATGACCAAATCGTTGATCACTTAGGTACTATTGCAAAATCAGGTACTTCTGAGTTTTTCTCACAGCTTTCTGGTGATGAAGCGTCTGATTCACAATTAATTGGTCAATTCGGTGTTGGCTTTTACTCAGCATTTATTGTTGCTGACTCAGTAACTGTGCGTTCACGCGGCGCTGGTGTTGATGCATCTGCAGGCGTTGAATGGTCAAGTGATGGTGAAGGTGAATTCACTACAACTGCAATTGAAAAAGCTAACCGTGGTACAGATATTATTCTTCACTTAAAAGAAGAAGAAAGCGAGTTTGCTGATGACTGGCGTTTAAAGTCGATTGTGACTAAATACTCAGATCACATTTCTGTTTCTGTTGAGATGTTAACACCAGAAGTTCCAGCCGTTGAAGCCGTTGCTGAAACGAAAGATGACGAAGGCAATGTAACTACGCCTGCTATTGAAGCGCGTGACGCCGTGCCTGCACTCTGGGAACCAGTGAACAAAGCTACAGCGCTTTGGACACGTGAGAAATCAGAAGTTTCTGACGAAGAATATAAAGAATTTTATAAGCATGTATCACACGACTTTGGTGACCCACTATTATGGGAACACAATAAGGTAGAAGGTAAAACTGAATATACTTCACTACTTTACGTTCCATCTAAAGCACCGTTTGATATGCATAATCGTGAAAAACAGCATGGTTTAAAATTATTTGTTCAACGCGTATTCATTATGGATGATGCTGAGCAATTTATGCCAAGTTACTTACGTTTTGTTAAAGGTTTATTAGATTCAAATGACTTGCCATTAAACGTATCACGTGAAATTTTGCAAGATAACAAAATTACCCAAGCAATCCGTAAAGGTTGTACGAAACGTGTATTGAAAATGCTTGATAAGTTAGGCAATAAAGATGCTGAGCAATATCAACTATTCTGGAACGAATTTGGTCAAGTACTAAAAGAAGGTCCAGCAGAAGATTCTGCCAATAAAGATGCTATTGCCAAATTAATGCGTTTTGCTTCAACGCATGAAGACAACAGCATGCAAAGTGCTTCTTTAGCGCAATACATTGAGCGCATGAAAGAAGGCCAAGACAAAATTTACTACGTGGTTGCTGATAGTTTCGAAGCCGCTAAAAATAGCCCGCATTTAGAAGTGTTCCGCAAGAAAGGCATTGAAGTTTTATTAATGTCTGACCGTATTGATGAGTGGTTAGTTAGCCATTTAACTGAGTTCGATGGTAAGCAATTACAGTCTGTAACTCGCGGTGGTTTAGATCTTGGTGATATGGACGATGCAGAAACGAAAGAAGCACAAGAAAAACTTGAGCAAGAATTCGATTCAGTTGTTACGCGTATTAAAACAGCACTTGATGGTAAAGCTAAAGACGTGAAACTTTCACAGCGTTTAACTGACTCACCAGCATGTATCGTTGCTGATGAACATGACATGAGCAGCCAAATGATGAAGTTAATGCAGTCTGTTGGCCAAGAAGTGCCAGACTCATTACCAATTTTTGAAATCAACGCTGAACATGATTTAATCAAACATGTTGCTGATGAACAAGATGATGCACAGTTCAAACAATGGGCTGAAGTATTATTTGAACAAGCAATGTTAGCAGAGCGTGGCAGCTTGAAAGACCCTGCTACTTTTGTTACACGTTTGAACAAATTAATGTTGAGCCTAACTAAATAGTGACTTAGGTCATATTGTCGTTAGACTTTAGTCAAAAAAAGGAGCTTTTTAGCTCCTTTTTTGTTTTTTTGCACAGCTAGCTACTTGTTTGAATCCCTTTGAATATGTATAGTGACAGCCTTTATGCAAAACCAATTCATTAATTAAATAGGGTTATACTAAATGCGCATTATTTTATTAGGTGCACCGGGTGCAGGCAAGGGTACTCAGGCACAATTCTTAATGGCTAAATTTGGCATTCCACAAATATCTACAGGTGACATGCTACGTGCTGCTATTAAAGCAGGAACTGAACTTGGTAAAAAAGCCAAAGAAGTAATGGACGCAGGCCAACTCGTTTCTGATGAATTAATTATTGGTTTGGTTAAAGAACGCATAGCGCAAGATGACTGTAAAGCAGGCTTCTTACTTGACGGTTTCCCTCGTACAATTCCACAAGCTGATGCCATGAAAGAAAATGGCGTTTCAGTTGACCATGTTGTAGAATTTGACGTGCCAGATGAAGTTATTGTTGAACGTATGGCTGGACGTCGTGTTCATGCTGGCTCTGGTCGTGTTTACCACCTAGTTTACAACCCACCAAAACTGGAAGGTAAAGATGATGAAACGGGCGATGACTTATCAGTACGTCCAGATGATGAAGAAGCAACAGTACGTAAGCGTTTAGGCATTTATCACGAACAAACAAAACCGTTAGTTGAATATTACCAAGCAGAAGCTGGTACAGGCGCTTGTGCATATTTAACCATTGATGGTACTCAGCCAGTAGAACAAGTTAGCTCATTATTAAATGAGAAGTTAGCGTAAGTTAACAACAACTCCTACGGTTGAACATGAAAGCTCGCTTATGCGAGCTTTTTTTATGTTCAGGCCTTTCTCAGGCATCCTGCCTTTCTAGGCATTAGTACATCCGTGTACGTCGAAGAACGGTATTCTGCGGTCACATGGATGTGAAAGAGCAGTTATGTTCAGGCCTTATTACTAGCTTTTAAACCACTGAACAATTCGGCCTAAGGTTTCATACCAAGCCATTGTGGTTTGCTGTAATGTTCCTGCGTGGGGCACGTAATATTGCCAAGTTATATTATTACCTTCTTTTACCCAAGGGCTTGCGGGCGCAGGAATAGCGTTTACCCCTTGCATTTCAAAATATTTCATCGCTCGTGGTAGGTGATTGGCATTAGTGACAAGCACTACATTTTTATTGCGAACTCTTGGTGCGATTAACTCTGCTTCTTCTTCAGTATCTTGTGGAAAGTTTTCAGTAATAATTTTATGTGCTGGTATGCCAAGTAATATTGCGGCTTGCTTAACTTTTTCAGCATTAGAGGTTTCATCGTCGCCAGCATAGCCAGAAGTAATTATTTGTGCCTCTGGGTGAATTTGATAGATACGTATAGCTTCGACTAATCGTTGTAATGAACATGTTTTTAACTGGCTTGTTGCGGGTAAGCTATGAACTGTCGTATGTGAACAACCTAGCACGATAATATAGTCAACAGGATCGCTACTATGGGTAAAAGCAGAATACTTGTCTTCTAGCGGCGCCATAAAAGAATCAGAAGTCGGTGATAATGAACTCAAAACTAAAATTATCGTAGCTGAAAATAGGGCGTAAAAGCTTAATCTAGAATGCTTGCGATAAAATAAAATAGCGATAAATAATAATATGATCACCACTGATAGTGGCATAAGCAATGAGCCAATGATTTTTTTTAGCAGAAACAAATCCATAAATAATCCAACAATATTGTAATTTTAAAAATAACCGTTAAATGATAGCAAGTTAACTACCTTGCTACACGCTAATTTACAGGACAGGTGCTGACGCGAAAACCTTATTTTATTAGTGACAACTTAATGCAATTACTACTTTAAAATTTTTATTGAAAATAAACACTTTAGACATCTAAAAGTCTATTGACCTTAATAATTAAATGGGTTTTAATAACAACGCAGTAAATTAGAACTTTTACTCAACATTTATATCAGTGGCAACACTAAGTACTGATAAGAATGAATTGAATAAACCGACTTATTTTACTCACCAGAAGAGGTGCAATTGCCAGGTAGGTAACACGAGGATCCACATCCGTTGAAGGTTACTAAGGGGGACAATTGCCGAGAATGTTGATATGGGTGGCATATCACGTTCGGTCACTAGGGCTGAATCCCTAGGGCTGTCACCGCTAGAAAGCAAAGTGCTTTTTAGATTTGGGTGGAGAGCTTCTGGCTGAAAAGTATCGCCTGAATAGTCACGTTTAACAGCTATTATTCACTCTACGCTCAGTCATGCTCTTCCTGTTTTTTATTAGCTTAAATTACTCAACTTATTTTAATTAAATTGACTGTCAGTAAGCTATTAGGGAGAATTTTTATGTTAGTATCTCATCAAATAAATTGTTGTGGCCAAATTACAGTCATAACCTTACCTGTATACATGCACCAAGCTAGTCTTGAGCATACATTCGTTCAATCTCAACTTCATGGAGAACTTGCATGTCAGTAGTGGTTAATCAAGTAAGCGCTAATGAAATTACTGTCGCAAAATTTGGCGGCACCAGTGTTGCCGACTTTCAAGCTATGCTTCGCTGCGCCGAGATTATTAAAAAAGATACTTGTAACCGTTTGGTGGTGGTATCTGCTAGTTCGGGTGTAACAAATAAACTCGTTAGACTTAGCCAAGAAAACGTTCCAGAGCAAGAACGTGCTGGTATTATCGCTGATATTGGTCGAATTCAGTTTGCTATTACGCAACACTTAGCTTGTCATCAAGCACTTGATACTGAAATAAACACGCTTTTAGAAGCATTAGAAAATTGCGCACAGCAACAAGCAAATCAATACTGTTTACAAAACAGTGATGAAATACTCAGCTTTGGTGAGCAAATGAGCTCGCGAATTTTTGCGCAAGTACTGCAAAGTGTTGACGTGAATGGTCATTATTTTGATGCTCGCCAAGTAATGAAAACCGATGATTTATACGGTAAAGCGCAAGTTAATTTAGCGCAGTTAGCAAAGAATGCTCAAGAGTCACTATTACCGAAATTAACAGAGAAAGTTATTGTTACTCAAGGTTTTATTGGTAGTGATGAACAAGGTAATACCACGACCTTAGGCCGTGGCGGCTCTGACTATAGTGCGGCATTGTTAGCTGAAGCTATTCAAGCCAGTAACTTAAGTATTTGGACAGATGTTGTTGGTATTTTTACGACCGATCCTCGTATTACTGATCAAGCGCGTTCAATTAATGAAATTAGTTTTGGTGAAGCAGCTGAAATGGCGACTTTTGGCGCTAAAATATTGCATCCTGCAACGCTAATACCGGCAATGCGTCAAGATATTCCGGTGTTTGTAGGTTCAAGTAAAGAGCCTAATGCCGGCGGCACTCGTATTCAACGCCAAGTTGATTCTAACCCAACATATCGTTCAATTGCCTTACGTCGAGAACAAACACTCGTTACCGTAAAAAGCCCTGAAATGTTACATGCTAGCGGTTTTTTGGCGAAGGTATTTACGGTATTAGCCAAACATCAATTAAGTGTTGATTTGATCACCACCAGTGAAATTAGTGTTGCTTTAACCTTTGATAATCCGTTGGGTTCAACACAAGCATTGTTAACAAAAGCAGTTGTTGAAGAACTTGAACAACTTTGTGAAGTCAGTGTTGAGCATGGTTTGAGTTTAATTGCGGTCATCGGTAATAAAATTCACGGTACTAAAGGTGTTGGTAGCAGTATTTTTGATAAAGTGAATGATTTTAATATTCGTATGATTTGTCATGGTGCTAGCGATCATAACTTGTGTTTTTTAGTGCCTGAAGAAGATGCTAATCAAGTGGTAGAACGTTTACACGATACTTTATTTACGCACTAAAACATTTGAGTTATTTATTACCGTTATAAAAACACAAAAGGGACATTTACAGTCCCTTTTTATGTACAGGATGTACGGTATAGCGCGAGTGCATGGATGCACAGGAGCGTATATGTACAGGATGTACGGTATAGCGCGAATGCATGGAAGCACAGGAGCGTATATGTACAGGATGTACGGTATAGCGCGAGTGCATGAATGCACAGGAGCGTGTATTTACAGGATGTACGGTATAACGTGGTCACATGGATGTGAAAGAGCATATATAGTCAATATTTCTATATATTGCTCTATTAGTTATATTTCGTAAGCTAAAGGATCTGTCGTATTATTATCAGCGAATGCTTCTAAGCGCTCTTGGCAAGCACCACATTTCCCACACGCTTTTTCACGACCGTTATAACAAGTCCACGTATCATCGTAACTTAAGCCCATTTTCAAACCGTCAGTTAAAATGTCAGTTTTAGTGACGGTTAGATACGGGCTAAATATTTCTACCGCTTCATAATTAGCAATTTTACACACGTCATTCATTTTCATAACAAATTCTGGACGACAGTCAGGGTAAATAGCATGGTCGCCAGAATGCGCGCCGTAATATACTTGTGAAGCTTTTACTGATACAGCATAACCAACCGCTAATGATAGTAAAATCATATTACGATTTGGCACAACGGTTGATTTCATGCTTTCAGCTTCGTAATGACCTTCTGGTATTTCAATATCATCTGTTAAAGAAGAGCCAGCAAGTAATTGGTTAATAGCTGAAATATCAATAACTTTATGAGCAACGCCAAGTTGTGTACAAACTTTGCTGGCACAGGCTATTTCTTTCACATGTTTCTGGCCATAATCGAAAGTTAAGGCATAAACTTCTTTACCGTCTTTTAGCGCGCGATTAAGCACAGTGAAAGAATCCATGCCACCGGAAAAAATTACCACAACTTTATTACTCATATTTATCTATCTCTTGGGGTATAATGAAAACTTGCGCATTCTACTCGAAATTATCTAAGCATTAAAGTAATGACCACACGTTATAAAATAAATGAATTGTTTGAAACTCTGCAAGGTGAGGGCTCTTTTACTGGCCAACCATCTATATTTCTTCGCTTACAAGGCTGTCCTGTCGGCTGCTCATGGTGTGATACCAAACATACTTGGGAAATTCACCCTGAACTTGAAATTAACACTCAGCAGCTATTAGGCAAGTCTGAAGAAACCGAACAGTGGTCAAATTTATCACTCGACGATATCGCCAAGGTATTTACGCAGCAGGGCTTTAAAGCGAAACACATTGTTATTACGGGCGGCGAGCCTTGTATGGTTGATTTAACGGCGTTGTGTGAATATTTTGAAGCACAAGGTTATAGCTGTCAGGTTGAAACGTCAGGCACCTTTGAAATTCGTGTCTCTGATGATTGCTGGGTAACGGTTTCGCCAAAAGTTAATATGCGCGGTGGCTATGATATTTTAGCCAGTGCGATGAATCGTGCGAATGAAATTAAACATCCTGTTGGCACAGAGCAACATATTGATGACCTTAAAGCTTTACTTACAAGGTTTAAGGTAGAAAACAAACAAGTATACTTACAACCAATAAGTCAAAAACAGCGAGCGACAGAACTTGCCATTGCCACTTGTATTGAAAACAACTGGCGTTTGTCGGTACAAGTTCACAAATACATTGGTATTGAATAAACAGTCAATTAGCTAGAAAACCACTTCAAGTAGTACACCTATCTTAATCATTAATAGGTGTACTAACATCTTTCATTTATGCTTATCTAATTAAGGTAACTGGCAAACCTCTTGTTCTTTCTGGTTGTAATAATCTGCTGTTAAACCAAGTAACTGTGGTACCGTTGCCGAAATGGCAATGGATGAAAATGTACCGACTAAAATTCCACAAAGTAAAGCAATAGCAAAGCCGGTTAATGACTCACCTGCAAAAAAATAAATGGCTAATATTGTCGCCAATGTCGTTCCTGAGGTTATTAAGGTTCGCACTATGGTGGCTTTTATCGCTAAATTGATAATAGTTTCGATACTTTTTTCTTGATTCTTTTTCATAATTTCTCGTATTTTGTCGCCGACAATAATTGAGTCATTTAATGAATAACCAATAATGGCAAGTAGGCTGGCAAGAATGGTTAAATCAAATGAAACGTCAAACCAAGCAAATAGCCCAAGTACTATAATAACATCATGAAAAAGGGCGATTACTGAGCCAGCGGCCAAACGCCATTCAAACCTAAATGATAGGTAGACTAATATTATTATCACAGCCGTTAATAACGCTAAGCCACCTTGATTAATTAACTCTTCACCTACCTGACTACCGATATAAATAGCGTCTTGTGGGATAATGTTTAAACCACTTTGCTCGGAGAATTCTGCTAACCATGCTTTTCCTTTTAAGCTAATGTCATTATCAACTTGTTGTACGCTCCAATGTGTACCATTTTCAGCAGAGGTCAGTTGAAAAGTATCGGGCAAATATGATGTTAATAATGTAGCCATTTTCTTTTGGCTAAGTGATTCTTGTGTCGTGAACTCTGTCAGGTAACCGCCGGTAAAATCTAAACCAAGGTTAAGCCCGTGACTAATGAGTCCGAATAATGAAAAGAGTACAAGTACAGCAGCAAAATAGAAGCTAGTGATGCGCAACTTACTTAATGTTTGGCTTTGATTTAATAGAAAATTGTTCATAGTTTAACTCCAAGTAACTGTGACTTGTTTTCTCGAATAGATAAATTGGTCAGTGCTTTTGAAACAAAAACACCGGTAAACATACTGGTTAAAATGCCCAAGCATAAAATGATGGCAAAGCCCTTTACTGGGCCATAGCCGATGGAATAGAGAATCATACCGGTGATCATGGTGGTGATATTGGCATCTAAAATAGTTGAAAATGCACTTTTATAACCCAATTCAATGGCAGATATTACTTTGCGACCACGTTTTAATTCTTCTTTTATTCGCTCAAAAATAAGTACGTTGGTATCAACCGCCATACCAACAGTTAGCACTAAGCCAGCAATGCCAGGAAGTGTTAGTACCGCGCCAGGTAGTAATGACATTAATCCAAGTAAACTGACCAAATTTAATGCCAAGGCAATGTTAGCGATAACACCTAACGCTCGATACCAAAAAACCATAAATAACAAAGTAAAAGTAATACCTATGGTCAATGCTTTAATGCCGTTGTCTATATTATCAACACCAAGTGTTGCTTCAATACTGCGTTGTTTTACTATGGTGACTGGCGCGGTTAATGAACCTGCGCGGAGCAATAACGCGAGTTCTTGTGCATCTTGATGGCTCGACATATTGGTAATGCTAAATTGTGAACCTAAGTGTTGTTGAATAGTGGCAACATTAATTACCTTACTTTTCTTCACCATTTCATCTTGGGTGTTACGATAAAATTCGGAAAATACCGTGACCATTGGCTTGCCGACATTCTTTTTGGAGAATTGCGACATTTTTTTACCGCCAACGGCATCCAAGGTTAAGTTAACTAATGGCATACCCATTTCATCTTGACCTGACCGAGCATTTTTAATATTGGCACCAGAAAATATCACCTGACTATTCATTTTAAGTTTACGACCGTTTTGGTCGCTCATTTGTATAATGCCTGCAGCTCTTGAATGCTCAGCCAATTGGTAAAAGTCTAATGATGCTGTTGCGCCAATGATTTTTTTCGCTGCTTCAGGATCATGTACACCGGGTAATTCAATACGAATTCTATTTTTACCTTGTTTTTGGGTTACTGCTTCCGTAATGCCTAGTTCTTCAATACGTCCGCGCATGGTTTTAAGTGTATGCTTCATGGTTTCTTGACGAAATTTGGTTTGTTCCTGTGAGCTAAAGCTCAAAACAACTTTATTATCAGCCATGCTTTTTTGAGTCAATTCTGGGTAGCTGTTACTAATTTTTGTTAATAACAGTTCGCTAGCTGATTGTTTAGTTAAAGAAAAATCAATGATGATTGAATGATTATTGGCTTGAGATACTTTGCCAAGTCGGATCCGGTTATCTATCGCTATGGTTTTAATGTCTAAGGTGATGCTTTTCAATCTGTCAGAAAGTGCACGCTCGGTATCAACATCAAGTACAAATAGCACTCCGCCACTAAGATCTAAACCGAGCTTTATCGGCTCGCCATTTAACGATTTTAACCATGCGGGGGAATTATTTTCTAACGAGCTTTCAACGGCATAACCATTGCCATATTCCTTTGTTAATAGTTTTTCTATCGCCTGTTTATCGGTTTTATTTTTTAAGGTAATGGTTGAGCCGTTCGTTGATGTTTTAATTTCATCAACCATCAGATTATTGCTGGTCAGTAAGGCATTAATATCTTGAGGAGCTATTGTTTCGCTTTGAGTGCTGTTGTTTATAAGCTGAATGTTCACCTTGTCAGAATATAAATTTGGCAGGGCGCTAATAATCATAAATAGTAAGATGAAAATAATGACAATATTTTGCCATTTCGCATTTTTTGTCTGCGTAGTTGTACGTGAATTCATTATAAAATCTCTACATAAAAACTTGTCGTAAGTTGCCTTGAATCATTGAAAAACTAATGACAATTGTTCGAGGTAAAGGCCAATTAAAAAAGCGCGCATACGACAAGCAACCAATGGTTGAGTATTGGTATTTGAAAAAGGTAAATAAGTGATTTTTACAGTCGAAAAACTAAAACGTTATGTTTTATTAAACTGCTTTTAGTGAATTAACTATGGTAGGTAGTGCGAGATGAATACAAAGAGTTGCCGTCTTTCCAGCCAGAAAGTCGAGATGAATTATTTTTATGGCTTAACTGTTCAAACCAAGGCGTTATTAAAGGTGGGTTGATTAAGTTTTTATACAAGCCAGCAGAAAGCTTAATTTTAAAGAATTCGACTACTAATACATAGTTTGGCGTGGTTTGTATTTCAGCATTGAATAAAGCCGGACTAATTCGGTTTAGTCTTGGAAGATTAAGTAAATCTTCGGGTTCATTGTCATCAAAAACTGAAGCAGGTTGCTGCTCTATTTGAGTGTTTGTAAGGTGAGTTGAATTTTCAACGGTTAAAACCTTAGAGATCGGCAAAGCGTTAGCGGTGTGAGCTACTACTAAAACAAATAACATTACTGCTAATTGACGCCACATAAAAACAAACTCTCCTTTAAGATACTTAATAATATATGGTTCTTTGCTTATGTTTCAATAGCGTTAACACCTTTTAGTTAAAGTAAGCTAATAAAAAGGTGTTTAGCCATAAAGGTTTTTGCTTAATGTCTGACTTGTTTATTTAATAGCAGAACCTACTACTATTAATAACCAAAGCCGTGTTCGGCAGTTGAGTTAACTTATTAATTACTTGGCGCCTACGTATGAATCTTTGTAACCAATGTAACTAATTGGTAAATAATTCTGCGCTAATTGTTTGAAAGTCAGCATATCGTCCACTTTATATTGTTTTGAAGCAAAAAATTCTGTTTAAAGGCAATATTTAAGTAGCACATTCTGTAGAGTTTGAATTAACATGCGCGAATATTTTTTATTGTAATTAACTTTGAATGGTTTTGAATACTATTTCATCTTATTTTTAGGGCAAGCACATGCTTTTTAATGGTTCTTTTATTACTGACTGTCCAATCCGTCAGAAGATTCGTGAATTTTATCGTATTGATGAGAATATAGCGGTAGATCATATTCTACCTTTAGCTGAAGTTAATGTTAGTGCCAGAAGTAGGGCTTGGGAAAGAGCTCGCAAAATGGTATTACAAATTCGCCTTGACCAAGCTGGCAATGGCGCAATAGATGCTTTATTAAAAGAATACTCGCTTTCAAGTGAAGAAGGTGTGGTATTAATGTGTTTGGCCGAAGCTTTGCTTCGTGTACCTGATAAACATACGCAAGATGCGCTAATTCGTGACAAAATTTCTCAAGGTCAGTGGACTACGCATTTAGGCGGTAGCGATTCGTTATTCGTTAATGCTTCTTCATGGGGGCTTTTGATCACTGGCTCTATGGTTGATTATGCTGATAATCGTAAGCAAGACAGCTTTGGCTTATTAAAAAGAACCATCGGCCGTTTAGGTGAGCCTGTTATTCGTAAATCAATGAACTACGCCATGAAAATTATGGGTCAGCAGTTTGTGATGGGCGAAACCATTGTTGCAGCAACTGAACGAGCTGCGACTAAAGAACAACAAGGCTACGTGTATTCTTACGATATGCTTGGTGAAGGTGCTCGCACTATGGCCGATGCTGAACGTTATTTGAAGTCGTACCAAGATGCGATTGTCACTATTGGTAATGCAGCGGTAGCGTCGGGTAAAAACGATCCACGCAAAGTACCGGGTATTTCAGTAAAACTTTCTGCCATTCATCCACGTTACGAGTTTACTCATAAAGAACGTGTGATGGCTGAAGTTGTGCCAAAACTTAAAGCGCTTTGTTTACAAGCAAAACAATACAACATTGGCTTAACGGTTGATGCTGAAGAGTCTGAGCGTTTAGATATCTCGCTAGATGTTATTGAAGCGGTATTCAGTGATGATGATTTAGCAGGCTGGAACGGCTTTGGTATTGCACTACAAGCTTACCAAAAACGTGCAATTTTTGTGGTTGACTGGTTACGTGAACTAACGGTTCGTGTTGATAGAAAAATGATGGTGCGTTTAGTAAAAGGCGCTTATTGGGACAGCGAAATTAAAAACGCGCAAAAAGATGGTCATCAGCACTTTCCAGTGTTTACACGTAAGTCTTCTACTGACGTTTCTTACCATGCTTGTGCGAATAAATTATTAGATTATAGAGATACTATTTACCCGCAATTCGCAACACATAACGCTTACACCGCGGCAACAATTGTTGAACTTGCTGGTGATGATAAAGAAGGTTTTGAATTTCAGTGTCTACACGGCATGGGTGATTCATTATATGACCAAATTGTTACTAATGAGCGTATTCAATGTCGCATATATGCGCCAGTTGGCCAGCATGAAGACTTATTAGCCTATTTAGTACGTCGTTTATTAGAAAATGGTGCTAACTCTTCTTTTGTGAATGCCATTGTTGATGAAACTCAACCAGTTGAATCTTTACTTGAAGATCCTGTTGAGAGAACTCAGCGTTTAAAAGAAAAATATAATAAACAAATTGTTAAACCTATCGCGTTATATTATGGCGAAAATGGCGCTGACCGAGATAACTCTAAAGGCCTAGACTTAACCGATGTAAATGCCATTACACCGTTAAAAGCGTCATTAGACAATTGGTTTAAAGACAACCAACTTAATGAAAGCGAGTTACCAGAAGGTACTAGCGCCGTTAAGAACCCTGCAAACCACAGTGAAATTATCGGCTTTCACAAGCATCACGATAAAGACGATATGCTGGCGATGATTGATACGGCACAAACGGCATTTGCAACTTGGTCGACAACGCCGGTATCAGAACGTGCAGAGTTATTATGCCGTGTTGCTGATATTCTTGAACGTCATACTGACGAGCTAATTGCGTTATGTATTAAAGAAGCAGGTAAAATCGCGCAAGATGGTATTGATGAAGTACGAGAAGCAGTAGACTTTTGTCGTTACTATGCCGAGCGTGCCATTGAATTAGAAAGCGATGAGCGTTTAGAAGCACGTGGTGTAGTACTTTGTATTAGCCCTTGGAACTTCCCATTAGCAATATTTTTAGGCCAAGTTGCAGCGGCCATTGCTACAGGTAACACGGTATTAGCAAAACCAGCTGAGCAAACGAGCTTAATCGCTTTACGTACTATTGAACTAATGAAGTCAGTTGGTTTACCTGAAGGCGTTGTGCAAGCAGTTATTGCAAGAGGTAGTCAGGTTGGTCGCGTGATTATTCCTGATGAGCGCATTCAAACAGTCATGTTTACCGGTTCTACTGAAACTGGCACTGTAATTTCACAAACCTTGGCTGAACGTGGTGGCGATCAAGTACCTTTGATTGCAGAAACCGGTGGTCAAAACTGTATGGTTGTTGACTCTACCGCTTTACCTGAACAAGTGGTTGATGATGTTATTTCTTCAGGTTTCCAATCAGCAGGTCAACGTTGTTCTGCATTACGTGTGTTATTTTTACAAGAAGATATCGCTGATAATGTTATTACCATGCTTAAAGGCGCATTAGCAGAATTACATGTTGGTAATCCTGAGTTTTTAAGCACAGATGTAGGTCCGGTTATTGATCAAAAAGCACTAAGTGCATTAAATGCTCACAGTGAGTATATGAAAACCAATGGCAAATTATTGTATCAATGTGAAGTCTCAGAGGAAGTAGCAGGTAATGAGCACTTCTTCTTTGCGCCGCGTTTATATGAAATCAGTGATATTAGTGTTTTAAAACAAGAAGTATTTGGCCCTTGTGTTCACGTAGTACGCTTTAAAGGCAGTGAAATAGGGCAAGTTGTTGATAAAATTAACAGTACTGGCTTTGGTTTAACGATGGGTATTCATACGCGTATTGAACACCGTGCCTTTGACTTAGCTAAACTATCACGTGCGGGTAATGTTTATATCAATCGTAATATGATTGGCGCGGTAGTTGGTGTGCAACCTTTTGGTGGTCGTGGCCTTTCGGGTACTGGTCCTAAAGCCGGTGGTCCGAATTACTTAACACGATTAGTTAAAGAGAAAGCCACGCCAGATGCTGAGCAGTTTAACTTGCAATCTTCACATTTAGAGGCATTAGAATGTGATGAAAAGTCACGCTCTGAAGCAATAACAATGATGAACAATGCTAATAATGCAGAGAAAAACTGGCGCTTAGCTGACCTAAATACACGTATTTCTAGTGTGCGTCAGTTGCTAGCGAAAATTGCTCACGTTGATATTGTTGACGACTTAGCTGATGATTTAAGCCTTACGTTAACGGCAGCTCGTTCGCAATTAATTGATATTGAAAAACGTTTGAAAAAACCGAAAGTATTACCTGGACCGACAGGAGAATCTAATATTATTTACCTAGAAAACCGCGGTAATGTTATTTCTTTTGTTGATAAAAACTCAACTTTTCACTTTTGGGTACTGTCAATTGTGACAGCATTAGCAACAGGTAATACCGTTGTTACTGTGGTTTCTGACTTATTCTATGATGAAGCGTTGGCATTTAGAGATAAGTTTATTGCTACCGGCGAAGATAAAAATGTCTTCCAAGTAGCAAGACTACGTCACTTATCAACTATGTTGGCACATCCAAAGTTATCGGGTGTTGTTGTTGATAGTCACTGTGATCGTAAGCACTACATCAGTGAAAAATTAGCTCAACGTCAAGGTGCGATATTGCCAGTGATCAGCTCTGAATATATGGACAACTTAATTCAGCGTTTATTAACTGAAAAAACTATTAGTATTGATACTACGGCATCTGGTGGTAACACATCATTGATGACCTTGGTGGAAGAAGACTAACGGTTTGCTAAACGCTAGAACTTAATAAAAGCCGAGTGTCGTAAGATACTCGGCTTTTTAGTATCTAGGGCATTGTTATATTAAGTCAAACCATTAAAGCTACTTGCTTAAATGAATATGTGACTGCTCTGTAATATCCAAAAGCGCTGAATAATGACTAATTTATCTTTCTAATTGATTGTAATTATGGAATATTATGTAATAAGAATTATTGGTGAGTTTCACTAATGTAAAGTTAAAAGGCTCAAGGAAGGCTGTATATGTTTAAAGAATTTTTCAAAAAACAAAAAATAAAGAAATATGCTAAAAAACTACCGCAGGACTTAAAGGAAAACTATGCATATCAAAAGCATTACTCAAAAGAGCAAGTTGATGCTACTTTAAAACGGAAGCGTCTCGTTGGCGGTGGAGGCATAGCTGTAACCGATAATTGTTATGCTTACGCAATGTATTGTTCCTCAGAAGAGTTTAATGATATTCACGAAAATTTAGCTGAAACGTGTAACTATGAAAGTATGCGTGGTGAAATTTCAAATACCGTATTTAATAATTCAGAAGATTTTTCTTTCTCAACCTTACTAGTAGAATCTGCGAAGTCTGAATCTAGCTCATTTGGCAGCTCAGCTAATGATAGTTTTAATACTTCAGGCGATAGTAGCTACAGTGGTGGCGCAGATAGCGGCGGCGGTGGAGATTAACTCTGTTTCTATTCAAATTTAAAAGCCTTTTAATGGGGCGTTATGAATTTTTATTAATCAATAATACCAAGGATGTATAGATGTCAGATCTAGAAAGAACAATTTGCTTATCGAATGACGATGATGCCGCAAAAACAAATGCGCTTATCGCTTATGCTTTTATGGGCATAGGTCTTTTTACTGGAATATTTTGGATAATTGGTGCCATTTGGGCAATGGTTAAGAAAGATGATGCGGTTGGTACTCTATTTGAGGATCATTATTCAAATATAATTAAGATTTTCTGGTGGGGACTGTTGTTATCAATCATTGGGGCTTTTCTGATCTTTTTTATTATTGGATATTTTATCTTACTAGCGGTTTGGTTTTGGTCTGTTTATAAGTTAATTAAAGGCTTTGCAAAAATAACGTCTAATAAACCGTACAATTCATAATAAATTATTTAAACGTAAAATAATGGTTTGCCATTGCCTACGATTGTAGCGAACCATTACTTTCTTCTTTGTAACTAGCTTAATTATTAATATTTTAGCGGAATTTTTAATTACGGATAATAAATGGAAAAGGGACTTACCAGCGTATTTGAGGTTGATTCAGTAATAAAGACTTCAGTGCTTTGCATATTAACTTTAGGTTCATATTTACTATATATGCTTTATCGTTTTTCGAGCCAAATTAATCGACATACAGAGCTAAAAATATCTAAATTATTTGTTTATACAACCATAGTTTTATTTATTATCTCATTGGGTAGTCTAACTTATAGTTTAATTAATTTTCATGATCCTGATATTTTGAAAAGCTCAATTGGTATTCATCTTATCTCTAGCATTTTCGATGTAACGTGGATAATTATGGTACGTAATCGTATTAATGTAATTATAGGCGCCAATAAAGGCGACAAGCTTTGGTTAAACCCATTTATTACGTCAATATTTCATGTGATATATATGCAATATAAAATAAACCAAGGTTTTGCTAATAGTAATGTATAACGATAGTTTGGATTAAGGTCGCTTCAGGCCTTGGTTTTTCTTCGGTATACAGTTGAACAAACTCTTTTTAAATCCGTTCAACATTAGTCAACTTAATCATTCTATTATTTAGTTGGTAGGCGTAAAAAGGTATCTGTATGAACTTTAGGATTATTCGGAGCATAAAAAATATCTTATGTTCATTACTAGGAGTTTTCTTTTTTTTGATTACGATGATTGAAGGAGCCCCAAACGTATTTGTGAAGAATTTAGCCCATCAACATCTTGAGCCTGACTTGAATATTGGTACTGCTATCACATGTTTGATTTCTATAGTTCTCTTAGGTATTGTTCTTATTGATATTTTTAAGAGTGTACCTAGTCTAAATAAAAAGCAAAAACCTTCTGATTTCTTGTGTGATCAAAAAGAATTGAAGCCATTTGATAAAGATATCTGATAATAGTTTAGAGCGATACAGTTACAGCTTTTGGTTTACGTATTTATATACTTAGTAAATAATTTTTTCACCGCTTTAAATGAGGTATTAGCGTTTTATGCAAATATTTGATACCCGTAACCCTTATGCAGTATTTTTTATATTGGGAACAGTGATTGTTCTTCTATTCAGTTTTTGGGGGATTAAGTATCAATCTGTTAACTCTCAAGCACATGATAAGTTAGCGCACAATTTAACTACTTGGTTGCAGGGAGAGCCTGAAAAATACACCTATGTGGTTCGTCAAGGCTGTATGTTTGTCGCATCTTCAAAAGTACTCGTTGTAAATGGTGTCGCACTGTTTGAAAAAGTAGATGAATATGACAGTGAGTTAGTCATTAGTGACGTGTTTAAAGCAGCCAATAAAGGTTTATTTGAAGCTGCTAGAATCAAAATTACATATCACCCCAAGTATGCTTTTCCGCAAGTTATTGAGGTTGATTGGCGCAAAGATGTTATTGATGATGAATGCTTTTATGAGGTTAGTGAATTTAAAGTGATAGAGTGAAATTTATGAAACTTGTTCAAGTAAAACAAAAATAGTTTTTTGCCCCTGATTAGCCAACTTTAACCTTCTATTATTTGCCTCTAAATTCTATTTAGCCATGAATTAGCACTATCAATGGAATTAAAGACATTAATTTTATATGCATATTTGTTGAAAAAATCTATATAGCTATGTGCTATTTCTAATTCATCAGGTTCGATTGCTATCATCGCTATTTTAAATGATTTACGTACTATTAAACTCCCCAGATCAAGCCCAGCTACTTCTATCAGCTCAGACACATCAACCTTACTCATATCGCATTTAGTTATATCGAGGATTAAGTGTGAACAATCATAAAAGCGTTCATCATTATTTACTTCATAATGTGCACTTTTTATATTCTTGTTATCAACTTCACCAAAGTAGTCAATACAAACAGATTTTACATTCCATATTATTGAATAGGTCATTTAGGGTTCTCTTTCGCACGTAGTTGTCATCTAATGCTCTTTTTATGAAATGGTAGTTTTCGTAGAGTAGAAAGCAGCAAAACGGTATTTTTTTCTATTGAACAGCTTAAAATAACTGTATGTAATATAAGAATGCGATAGGCGATATCGTATTAAAATATAAGTATGTTGCTACATCAGTGAAAAGGGTGTTATATCCGAGTATTCGTTGATATTTCTATTGAGAATATACTGCATAGCTTTCCTTGCCTATAATCACTTATTCCTGAAGAAACATAGTAACATCCATATTTTATAACTGTTTTTATTCACGTTAATATCCCATATCTTCATAATGTTAGGAACTATAAAAATGTTTATTTTTGTAATGCTTGGGTTTCTTTTTGTAATTTTTTGGGGGCTATGGAAAGGTATCAATAATATTTGAAATTTAATTATTTTCTTCTATTGGGCATAAAGTGAAATTGAGTTATTCACAGAAAGTAAAACTAACAAAAGGCATTTATTACAAAGATATAGAATCAATCCATGTTCTTTTTTTAAATGCGATATAGGTGTAATAGAGTTTATTATATAAGTATTACTAATATTGAAGAAATAAAAAACCTTGTAAAAACAAGGTTTTTTATTTTTTATATGGTCGGAGTAGCAAGATTCGAACTTGCGACCTCACGTCCCCCAGACGCACGCGCTACCAAACTGCGCTATACCCCGAAACGTAAACTTAATGGGGAGAAAAGCTTACTTCAGTTATATTAATGGTTTACCAACTGAATGCAATTAAATGCGATGCAAAAAGCATTTAATTGCATGTAAGTGACTAATTATTGAGCTTTATTTGCTTGTTCGCTAAATTGTTTAATGAAATTTACGCCATCAATCATTAATGGAAAGTCAGCTTTTGCAGTAATAGGGGCGGCAAGCTGTATTGAGTAGCTTTGAAAGTTACCATTTTGGTCAACAAACATCGATTTGTCTTTATTGAACACCATAACACCATCATCCATGGTATTAGCAATAATACGGTCTTTCTTTAAACGCTTAATATCAACGCCATTACTATAGTGCTTCACATCGATATCACAATCTAACCAACGCTTAATTAGGGTAGGCTGCATGTCCATATGACTGGTTAATTTATTTACCGACTTGTTCTTACTTTCAGGAAGTATCAACAAGGCGGGCTTTATTGATAAACTTGTATCTGTTGTTTGATTGCCAATAGAGCTGATCCAAAGAATATCTTTTTGTTGTTTTTTATTTTGCGCCGACATCAACGCGTCTAAAAACAATTCAAATTGATAACTGTTTTGACCTTTGAAATAAAATACATGTAAGCCAGGTGCTCGACTATTTAATTTGTCAGCAAAAATTAAACTTGAAATATCGTTTAATTTATTAGATTCAGGAAAGAGTGTTGTGATCAGATTTGATAGCTCAGTTTCACTGCTCGCGTTAGCTTCTTCGCCAATAACAGTAAATGATTTTGCTAAGTTTTTCTTTTCAATTATTTGCAGTAAAAGCGGTTGAGTATTTTGTGCTAAGACATCAGTTTTATAGATACTTGGTAAGCTATAAAAGAGGTTGAACCATGCATCTTTTGGTAACGCGTTATCTATGTGATTATCAAGTGAAAGCTTGCCACGCTTGACTCTTTGCTTAATTTTCTCTAATTGTTGGCTGGTAAGCGTATCGTCAGTTAATATCATAAATACTGACTGTTTTAATGCTGAATCGTTCGGGCATTGTCCTTGGTAAGTCGGGTATTTTGGCATAACGTCTGTAAAAGCTAAGGGGCTCGTACGACGAGCAATATAGTCAACTTCGTCAAACATACCGTACTTGGTTAATAAGGTTTTAGCTGTTGAAGGATACGATAATGGCAAGACGGTATCTTGGCGTAATACATCGTATTCTAAGTTTGCATCTGCCCATATGTGCGCGATATGACTAAAGAAGAAGAAGACGACTAATGGCACAACAATAAAACGGGCGAATATTGTTTTTTGTAATTCTTTAAGATGTTTCCAGGCGTAGTTAGAAGCAAGTAATTCGAATGATAAAATTACTAACCAAAGCACTAAACTAACAAACCAAAAAATTCGACTGTTTTGCTGAATTTCATTAGTTATTAATTCTAGAATTGGTGCGCTGGAGGAAATATTTAAATGATACCCTAATCGCGAATAGATGAATGCGTCGAGTAACAGCAGTAATAATTCTGCCGTAAAAATGATGGAAGCGACAACCCGTATAAAGCGTGTACGGGGGAACAGTATGGTGATCGGGAATAAAATCAGCACAAAGCTCATAAAGGTTAAAAAGGCCATATGACTTAGCCATGTGGTGACTAAATAAGTTTGGCCGAGTAAAGTTTCAGGCATTGCTTCATTAAATACATAAATTGACGACAATAAAATTGCGGCAATTATGTTGAAAAATGTAAACCAGTGGCTCCAACTAACGAGCTGTAATAGGCGCTTACTATAGGGTTTTGATTCAAATGAAACCATTGCGTCGTTAAATTCTCTTATTATTGTTTATTTTTGTCGCTTTCTAATACTAGATAATACTTATATCGCCGTAATCATTCAAATTGTGCTTTTTATTTGTTTAAAAAACACCAATTTGTAATGTTCACAGGGAGAAGTTTTATTTAGATTTTTGTACCGATTGTTTTAATGCACTGGTAAAATTGTCTACTATTGCTTCACGTCTTGATTCCGGCACATTATTATTAATAATTTCTGTCAGGGTATTTCCTAGGCACATCAGCGCTAGATCAGGGGTTGCAGACTCATTTACGAGTACATCATGCAAATCTTGGATAATTTTTTCTACACGTTCGTTGGAATACTTGGATACAATAGGCATCTTAAACACTTAATTGGTAATTGAATAAACTAATGTTAAGTTTATCAAATGCCCGAACAATATAATACTGACCTTTATCTATGAGCTTAATTATTTCGAACATTGCACTGCATTTTTTAACAAAAAAAGAAGAAACTGGTGAAGTTGTACTCAGGTTAGGCCCTGAAAATGTTGCGGCGAGCAGCAAAATAGAAAATTTTGTTGATGCATTACACAAAATTTATAACAGCAAAGGCAGTAAAGCATACGGTCATTTTTCATCTATGCCAGCAGAGGGCGACAGTGCCCGTTTCGTTGATATTATGGAAAGTTACTTAGGCGACGTACAAAGTTTTTATCAATTTAGTAGTCAAGCCGCTAACTTACTTAAAAATGAAATTGAAAAGTATGATTTAGCCGAAACCGGTTACTTAATTATTTGTCATTATGAATATATGGGCGGTCGTTATTTATTAGCTGCCGTTATTCCTATTTCTGAGCATTACTCAGTTGATGGTGAACTGAATATTTCTGCCGATCAACACCTTGATACCAGTAAACTGCAATTAGCGGCTCGTATTGATTTGTTTGATTACCAAGATAATGCTGAAGGCAATCGTTATATTTCTTTTATCAAGGGCAGAGCAGGCCGAAAAGTGTCTGACTTTTTCTTAGACTTTTTAAGTTGTGAAGAAGGCTTGAATTCGAAAGAACAAACTCAAACTTTAGTACAAGCGGTTGAAGACTATGTCGCGGTTAATCAATTTGATGCCAACGAGAAACAGGAAACGCGCAAAGAACTATTAAGTTACTGTAAAGAGCAAAAAGAATTAGCTCAAGATGTTTCGTTGCAAGAAGTCGCGGATGTTATTAAGTCAGAAGAAAGTGGCTCTGACTTTTATAAGTTCTGCCAAGAGCAATCATACCCAATTGAAGAATCTTTCCCTCATGACCAAGCAGTAGTTAATAAAGTTACTAAATATGCGGGTTACGGTAATGGTATTAGTTTGAGTTTTGAACGTAGTCACTTTGGACAAGACGTTGTTTATAACCCAGCGAATGAAAGTATTACTATCTTCAAAGTGCCACCAAATTTAAAAGATCAACTATTGGCGTTAATTGAAAGTAATAACAACCAAAATGCTAGTCAAGGTCAAGCGGCAATCACGTCAAACAGTGAACCGTCAAGCAGTGAATCGTCAGAAGACGAATTTTAAGCGGTAGAAATTTATATAAGTATGTTGCCCATACGGGCAATAGAAAATGAACAGATTTAACTAGGAAGAATAATGACAACATTAACAATTACTCGCCCAGACGACTGGCATGTACATTTACGCGATGGTGCTGCTTTAAATACGACAGTACCTGATATTAGCCGATACTTTGCCCGCGCTATTGTTATGCCAAACCTTGTACCGCCAGTAACGAACGCTGAATTAGCTCGTGAGTACCATCAACGAATTATGGCAGCGAGCCCAAGCAAACAATTTCAACCGTTAATGGTTTTGTATTTGACTGACCAAACCACAGCAGAAGATATTAAAGCTGCAAAAGCGTCCGGTATTGTTTATGCCGCCAAGCTTTATCCTGCCGGTGCAACAACTAATTCATCTTCAGGTGTTACCAGCGTTGATAATATCGCGTCAGTGCTAGCGGCAATGGAAGAAGAAAATATGCCGTTGTTGATACACGGTGAAGTAACCGATCACGATATCGACATTTTTGATCGTGAAGCCGTATTTATTGATACTATTTTGCGACCGTTAGTTGCAAAGTATTCAACATTAAAAATCGTTTTAGAACATATCACCACAAAGAATGCGGTAGATTTTGTTAAAGAAGCGGGTGATAACGTTGCGGCAACAATTACTGTTCATCACTTATTGTTTAACCGCAACCATATGTTGGTTGGCGGTATTCGCCCACATTACTTCTGTTTACCTATCTTAAAACGCAACATTCATCAGCATGCGCTAATTGAAGCCGCTACCAGTGGCAGTGAAAAATTCTTTTTAGGTACAGATTCTGCTCCACATCCACAACATGCAAAAGAATCTGCGTGTGGTTGTGCTGGTTCGTATACGGCACATGCCGCAATTGAGCTTTATGCTGAAGCATTTGAAGCAGCAGGTGCGCTTGATAAACTTGAAGCCTTTGCCAGCTTAAATGGCCCTAAATTTTATAACTTACCGGCTAACAGCGATAAAATTACCTTAGTAAAAGAGGAATGGTCAGTGCCAGCGACGATGGCGTTTGGTGAAGATGAAGTTGTACCTATTCGAGCAAGCGAAAGTATTGCTTGGCAAGTAAAGTAGTAGGAAGGTTTAATGCAATTATTTGTAAATGATTTAACTGTTATCGATTTTTCATACTGTTGTCCGGCCCGTGGCATTGTTGGCGAAAGTTGGATAGTAGACGTGTTACTCGACGGTAGCTTAAATGAAATGAGTATGGTGCTTGATTTTGCTGTTGTTAAAAAGCAAATTAAAGCCATTATTGACGAAGCTGTTGATCATAAACTGTTACTACCTATGCAAGATGGATCGGTGAACGTAGCTGACTCAGATGTACGTGAAGGACACGAATATGTAGACTTTAGCTCTAAGCAAGGTGGTTACTTTTTGCAATCACCACTTAGTGCCTTCGCTAAAATTGACGCCAAACAGATAGATATTGCTTCAGTAACTACGCATCTTACAACAATCATACTTGCCGAATTACCGAAAAATGTTCAAGGCCTAACGTTAAACTTACGTCCTGAAAAAATAGATGGTGCTTATTATCATTACACTCATGGCTTAAAACTTCATGATGGCAATTGCCAACGTATTGCTCATGGCCACCGTTCAAAAATTCATATCTACAAAAATGGTCAACGCTCGGCAGCACTAGAAGAAGTTTGGAGTTTACGCTGGCAAGATATTTATTTAGCTAGTGAAGCTGATCGCATTGCACTTACTGATATTGAGCTTTCAAGTGAAGCTAAAGCTAATTTGACAACCGATCATCAATTATTTTCTTATTTTGCTCCACAAGGACGTTTCGACATTGCCGTGCCAGGTAAAATTTTAGATGTAGTTGATTGTGACTCTACTGTTGAATTACTTGCAGACTTTATTGTGCGCCAACTTAAAAAACAGGCACCAAACGATGAATTTAAAGTTGTTGCATTTGAAGGTGTTGCAAAAGGAGCTATTGCTAATGGTTAGTAAGTTTTCATTATTATTTAAAGGCTCTTTGCTTGCCTCGTTATTAATGTTGCAACCTTTGGCTGCACAAGAGCAACTCACTGAGCAGTTTTTTCAAGGAGCATTAATTGTAGGTAAAACATCGCCGACCAATAAAGTTTCACTCAATGGTAAAGCCATCAAGGTATCTAGCACGGGTGATTATGCGCTAGGTTTTAGCCGAGATGAAAAAAATAATAGTGAACTTGTGATCATTAGTCCTAACGGTGCTACTGAAAAGCGTATTTTGAAACCACTTAAACGTGAATATAATATTCAAAAAGTGGAGGGCATCGCTAAGAAAATAATGATCCCTAACAAAAAAGCCAATATTCGTGCAGGGGAAGATAATAAAAAAATATCTGCCGCACGAAAAGTTGATAGTGACTTAACTGCTTTTGCTCAAGGTTTTATTGCACCTATTGAAGGCACAATTACCGGTGTATATGGTAGCCAGCGTTATTACAATGGCGTACCTAAACGACCACATTACGGTTTAGACTATGCTGGTAAAAAGGGTGACCCTGTTAAAGCACCAGCCGATGGCACAGTACTCATGTATGTACCTGATATGTTTTATTCCGGTGGCACCATGATTATCGACCATGGACATGGTGTTAGCTCAACATTTTTGCATTTGAGCAATTCTTATGTCAAAGTTGGTGATAAAGTAACCAAGGGGCAATTGGTTGCAGCGGTTGGTTCAAGTGGCAGAGCGACAGGCCCACACTTAGATTGGCGTATAAATTGGTTTAATATGAGATTAGACCCAGCGTTGGTATTAAAATTAAAGCCTTTGAAATAAAAATTACATAAATTTGTAAAGGCGATTATAGGTAGTAAATGAAAAATATCCTTATCGTCTTTTGCTTAATAGCAAACTTCAGCAGTTACGCTAAAGAATTACATGTTGGTTGGGAGCTTTGGTATCCCTATCAATACCGTAATAGTCAACAAGAATTACTCGGCTTAGATTTTGAAATATTTAACGCCATACTCGCCAAGGCTGGCTACTCCTCACAATACACCGAATTACCGTGGAAACGTCATTTACATTACATCAAAACCGGTGAAATGGATGTTGCTATGGGCGCATCTTTAAGCGAAGAGCGTCAGCGTTACGCCGATTTCACTCAACCATATCGAAAAGAAACAATTAAACTGTATGTTAGAAAAGGTAAAGCAAATACAATGCAAATATCTAAATTAGCAGACATAAGCAACAGTAACTTTATGATTGGAATTGAAAGTGGTTATTACTACGGTGATGAATATAAAGAGTTAATGAAAACGACTGAATTTCAAGAACATATTTTAGAAGTCGTTGATATTGAAGAAAATGTTACTTTGCTATTAAAAGGACATATTGATGGCTTTTTAGTTGATCCTGCAACAATTAAAGCGTTTTCTAGCAAATACCAAATGAATGGCGAATTTGAACAACATTCATTAAGTATTTATCAATCAGACATTCATATTATGCTGAGTAATAAATCAGTTACTCCTGAGGTAGTAGAAAAAATCGATAATGCTATTGGTGAATTGAAAAAATCAGGTGAGTTGGAAAGCATCATCAACAAATGGAGTCGACTAAATTAAGCTAGCTGTAATTTTATTTTTAAATTTGAGCTTTATTTACTCGTTGCTAACGCTTTTATTGCGCTTTATTCAACCTCGATGGTAATGTCGCTATTGGGAATACAACAGCAAGGCAGAATTTCACCATCACCAATAAACGCTAATGGCTCACCTTGTGGGTAGTTTATTTCTCCACTTTTTAGCGTAACACGGCAAGCACCACAGTAACCATCACGGCAGTGGTAGTGTACTTCTACATTTGATGATTCCAAACACTCTAATAAGTTATGATGAGAATCCAAGTAGATAACTTCTTGATTGGCAACAGAGATTTTAATGGCGGGTTTTTCTTTCTTGGCTAAGTCTGGTGTTGTTTCATTAGCACTATCTACTTTTTTCGACATAATAAATTATCCGATAAATGTAGATAGGCTAAGAATAATCATACTTTTGATACAACTAATAAACGATTATAAATCGAAATCGTCAAAGTCATCACTTGATACTGACGAATCTACTTGGCCAACAAGGTAGCTTGAGATTTCAGTTTCTTGTGGCGCGACTTGAACATTGTCACTAACCAAATAAGCATTCATCCAAGGTAATGGGTTACTCTTAATATCAAAAGGTGCGTCGAACCCGATTGCTGCCATACGTTGATTACTGGTGTATTCAATGTATTGTTTTAAGATTGCAGCATTAAGGCCGATCATTGAACCGTCTTTAAATAAGTAATCAGCCCATTCTTTTTCTTGCTCAACCACATCCATGAAGATTTGCTTACCTTCTTCACGTAATTCTGTCGCAATTTCTTGCATTTCAGGGTCGTCTTTACCTGACATCCAGTTATTTAATATATGCTGAGTGCCCGTTAAATGCAGGGCTTCATCACGTGCAATTAGCTTGATGATTTTTGCATTACCTTCCAGTAATTCACGTTCTGCAAAGGCAAATGAACAGGCAAAACTTACGTAAAAACGAATGGCTTCTAAAGCATTTACTGAACATATCGCTAAGAATAAACGTTCTTTTAATTTACGTTCGCTCACTTCAATGGTTTTACCATCAACTTCGTAGCTACCCGCGCCTTGTGATTGTAATAACTGCGTTGTGATAATTACGGCGTCAAAGTATTTAGCGATGCTTGAAGCACGTTTTAATATCGCAGGGTTAACCATGATGTCGTCAAACACTTCACTTGGATCAGTGAATAGGTTACGTAAAATGTGGGTGTAAGAGCGTGAATGAATGGTTTCACTAAATGCCCAAGTCTCTACCCAAGTTTCAACTTCAGGTAGTGATACTAATGGTAGTAATACTGCGTTAACAGAACGTGCTGCCATTGAGTCGAGTAGCGTTTGATATTTCAAGTTAGAAATAAAAATATGCTTTTCAGACGCGGTTAAACTCTGCCAGTCAGCACGATCTTTTGAAACATCAATTTCTTCTGGACGCCAAAAAAATGATAATTGCTTTTCAATTAATTTCTCAAAAGCAACAAAACGCTGTTGATCGTATCGCGCGACATTAACACTGTTCCCCAAAAACATTGGCTCTAACAAAGCGTTGTTAGGTGTTTGGTTAAACGTAGTGTACGACATTTATATCTCCTGGAAATACTGCGCTAATCGCAATATTTCGTCACATTAGTGGTTATTAATCTAATTATTATAAGTTGTTAGTTTTGTATTTCGTTGCAAAAAAAGAGGAAAACTAGTGTTTTCCTCTTTGTAGATGTTAGATCTTACAAGCGCCGCCTGCACAGCTATCATCTTCAATTTCAACTTGGCTATCCGCTGCACCATCACGAGTATTGTGGTAATACATGGTTTTAACACCTAGTTTGTATGCCGTTAAAATATCTTTCAATACTTGTTTAATAGGCACTTTTCCACCTTCAAAACGAGCAGGGTCGTAGTTAGTATTGGCTGAAATTGTTTGGTCAATAAACTTCTGCATAATACCAACCAACTCTAAATAACCTTCATTACTTGGAATATTCCATAGTAATTCGTAGTTATCTTTTAGGCGTTGATATTCAGGCACTACTTGCTTTAATACGCCATCTTTACTGGCTTTAATGCTGATCAAACCACGAGGTGGCTCAATACCATTTGTTGCGTTAGAAATTTGCGATGACGTTTCTGACGGCATTAATGCTGATACGGTTGAGTTTCTAACGCCGTGCTCTTTAATACTAGCGCGTAATGATTCCCAATCTAAATGTAGCGCTTCACCAGTAATATTATCGATTTCTTTTTTGTAAGTATCGATAGGTAAAATACCTTTAGATAAACGTGTCTCGTTAAACTTAGGACAAGCACCTTGTTCAATAGCTAATTGGTTTGACGCTTTTAACAAGTAGAATTGAATCGCTTCAAATGTTCTATGTGTTAAGTTGTTGGCACTGCCATTTGAATAGAAAACACCATTTTTTGCTAAGTAGTACGCGTAGTTAATAACACCTATACCCAACGTACGACGGCCCATGGTTGCGGTATACGCAGCCGGAACTGGGTAATCTTGATAATCTAATAAGCTATCTAGTGCGCGTACTGCTAAATCAGCTAAACCGTCAAGTTCTTCAAGGTTCTCAATCGCACCTAGGTTAAAGGCTGACAGAGTACATAAGGCAATTTCTCCGTTAGGATCATTGACATCTTCCATTGGTTTAGTTGGCAGAGCAATTTCCAAACATAAGTTACTTTGGCGAATTGGTGCAACTGTTGGTTCAAACGGAGAATGAGTATTACAATGATCAACGTTTTGTAAATAAATACGACCTGTACTTGCGCGTTCTTGAGCAAACAAAGTAAATAATTCAATAGCCTTAATGCGCTTCTTACGAATTGAATCATCTGCTTCGTATTTTACGTAAAGCTCTTCAAACTTGTCTTGATCTTCAAAGAAAGCATCGTACAAACCAGGTACATCACTTGGGCTAAACAAAGTGATTGATTGACCTTTGATTAAGCGTTGGTACATTAGTTTGTTAAATTGCACACCGTAATCTAAATGGCGAACGCGGTTTTCTTCAACACCACGGTTATTTTTAAGTACCAGTAAGCTTTCAACTTCTAAATGCCAAAGTGGGTAGAATAGGGTAGCTGCACCACCTCGAACACCACCTTGTGAACAACTTTTAACAGCAGTTTGAAATAATTTATAAAATGGAATACAACCGGTATGGAAGGCTTCACCATTTCGAATTGTACTACCCAATGCACGAATGCGGCCTGCATTGATACCAATACCAGCACGTTGAGAAACATACTTAACAATTGAGCTTGATGTGGCGTTAATTGAATCTAAGCTATCGCCACATTCAATCAGTACACAAGAAGAGAATTGACGTGTTGGAGTACGTACACCCGCCATAATTGGTGTTGGCAGAGAAAGTTTAAAAGTAGAAATGGCGTTGTAAAAGCCTTTTACATAATCTAAACGTGTTTCTTTCGGGTATTTCGCGAATAAACATGCCGCGACTAAAATATAAAGAAACTGTGCACTTTCGTAAATTTCACCGGTTACACGGTTTTGTACTAGGTATTTACCTTCTAACTGCTTTACAGCAGCATAGCTGAAATCTAAATCACGACGGTGATCTAAATAGCTTTCTAATTGCTCAAACTCTTCAGCAGTGTAATCAGTTAATAGATGTTGATCGTATTTACCTGCTTCCACTAAATTTACAACATGTGGGTATAGCTTAGGTGGCTCAAATTGGCCATACGCTTTTTTACGTAAATGAAATATTGCTAACCGTGCAGACAAGTATTGATAATCAGGTGTTTCTTCCGAAATTAAATCAGCAGCTGACTTAATAATCGTTTCATGAATGTCACCAGTTTTAATACCATCATAAAACTGTATATGGGATTTTAATTCGACTTGAGACACAGAAACATTGTCTAGGCCTTCAGCAGCCCAAGCAATTACTTTATGGATTTTTTCTAAGTCGATAGGTTCTTTTGAGCCATTGCGTTTTGTAACAAAAAGGTTGTTATTCATGAAAGACCTGTAAATCTATTTATTGTTTTAATCACCCAAAAATAGGTGTTTATATTGTTAATACCCTCAAGGAAGCAATTATACGAGGTAAATCGTATACCATTCAAAAAGCAGTGAATGAAAAATGCACTATATATTGGGGGTTTTGAAAAACTAACCACAAGATAGTGAGGTTTGCATGACAATGCAAGTGATAAAAAGTGTCGAATTTTAGTTGCTTTTTTTAGAGTAAAAGTTCTGTTAGTAACAACTAACTTAGTAGCGCTTTTTAATTTTGATTTTTCTAAAACGCAACGCTTATTTTCATTTATTTTTATTTTCTTTTTAAGGCTAAATTATTTTAAGTTAATTTTTAAGGTTTATATTACTAAAGGTAATATAAAAAATAAAAATTTTAAATTTCAGGTGGTTATGTTTTTTGTTTAAATCTCGACCGATGTAATTGACGAGTGTTTATTTTATCATCGCTTAAAGATCACATTTAGATCCTTAGTTGAATAGGCATAGTGAAATTAGGGTTTATTGATGATTAACAGACAATTTTTAGTTTATAGGAATAGTGAGATAAAAAGGGGCTTTAATCGGTTAAGTGCAAAGCATTGTAGATTCCTCTTTTAATCACTAAAACAAAGCCACTAATTAGTGGCTTTGTTTTAGTGATTAACTACATAATCCAAAATTGGATCACATAAATAAAACTAGGTATCTTGATTTTAAATTTAATATCAATAGATAGCATGGATTACACTCCTTTTTATTACATAAAGATTAAAATAACAAAGTAATGAAAGAAGAATAAACTAATGAAAAAAGGTTGATCCAATTAATCTAAAAATTTATAGTTGCATTGCAAACGCAGCCTATCTTTCTATTTACTTCAATATATGCTGATTAGAGAACCCTTAAAGTTGTGAGAAACTTTTAGGGTTTTTTCTTACCTGAATATCAGCTCAATCCTTTAAAACTAACCACAAGATATTGAGGTTTGCATGACAATGCAAGCGATAAAAGGTGCTGAATTTTACTTGTTTTTTTTAGAGTAAAATTACTGTTAGTAATAACTAACTTAGTAGCGCTTTTTAATTTTGATTTTTCTAAAACGCAACGCTTATTTTTATTTTCTTTTTAGGACTAAATTATTTTAAGTTAATCTTTTTGGTTATATTTCTAAAGGTAATATAAAAACATAAAACAATAAATTTCAATGGCTTATGGTTTTTGTTTGAATCTCGACCGATGTAATTGACGAGTTTTTATTTTATCATCGCTTAAAGATCACATTTAGATCCTTAGTTGAATAGGCATAGTGAAATTAGGGTTTATCGATGATCAATAGTTAATTTTTGGTTTGTTGGGAGTAATGAGATAAAACAGAGGTTAATGAAAAGCGCAAGGCAGTTTAAGTTACTTTTTATCCAATAAATAAAGCGGATTGAGGAATTACTCTAATAGAGAACTAGCACAACGAATAACAGGTTAGTCGTTGTGCTAGTGAACAAAGGCTATTTTATAAAAGCAAGTAAATCGGTTGGTGTATTAATAATGTGATCTGCTTGCCAAGTTTGGCAATTTTCATCAGCTAAAATGTAGCCCCAATTGGCAACAAAAGTTTTCATTAATGCGCTATTACCTGCTTGAATATCGCGCAGGGCATCACCGACATAGAAACAATGCTGATTATCAACATTGATTTGCTGACAAGCGTATAATATTGGCTCAGGATCAGGTTTACGTTTTACGAGGGTATCACCACCGACCATTACTGCACAGTTTGCAAACTCTGGATAATACGGCATTAATGTTTTGGTTAAGCCTTCAGGTTTATTGGTGATTATGCCCCAAGGGATATTGTTGTCTTCTAACTCTTGTAAAAGTTCTGCAACGCCAGGATAAAGACAAGTATGGTCTGCAATATTTTGTTCGTAATAGTCTAGAAACTGTTGGCGTAAGCTTTCATAGTCATACTGCGCAATATCTTCGCCAAAGCCTAAGTTTAATAAGCCTAATGCACCATCTGAAGCTATTGGACGATAATATTTAGCGGCAACGGCTGGTTTATTGTACTTTGCCAATACGTAATTTAACGCGGCGCCTAAATCATCAGCGGTATCTAATAATGTACCGTCTAAATCAAAAAGAACCGCGGCAAGGTGATCTGTTAAGTTACTAGCGTTGGGCATAATATCGCTCGATTTTGTTATGGTGATAATTTAGCAAGGGAATAGCGCCGACGTAAGCCAATTACATTTCGACGCGTATTTAGTCAATTTAGTTAGCTTAAACGCGTTGACAGCAAAGTATATAGTTAACATCAAGTGATGAGGTTAGCTTATGATTTTCAGTGATTGGGTTGTAGTGAATACCCGCAGCATCGATACACTTTAAGTCGAAAGACTCAGCCCATGAAATAAGCGTAGAAGGGCGAATGAAACTTTTATGATCATGCGTACCATTTGGCACAAGTTTAAATACTTTTTCGGCAGCTACTATCGCTAGTAAATAAGCTTTTAATGATTTATTCAAGGTAGAAAAGAAAACATAACCACCTGGTTTTACCATATGTGCACAGGCATTAACGATTGAAGCGGGGTCTGGCACATGCTCAAGCATTTCCATACAAGTAACTACATCATAACGTTCTGGATGCTGTTGTGCTTGTTCTTCGGCAGTGATTTTAAGGTAATCAACGTTAACCCCTGCTTCTAATGCATGTAGTTTAGCTACATTTAAAGGCTCTTGCCCCATATCAATGCCCGTCACTTTTGCGCCTAACTGCGCTAAGCTTTCAGCTAAAATTCCGCCACCACAACCAACATCAATAATTTCTTTATCGAATATGTCACCAACATGTTGGCAAATGAATTGACGACGTAAAGGGTTAATTTGATGTAACGGTTTAAAGTCACCATCTAGTTCCCACCATTGGCTGGCAACTTGTTCAAATTTTGCGATTTCGTCTTGATTAACATTTAAAGAATTGGACATGGCTTTATCATTATTTGTCTTGTTTATGTTGGCGATTCTAAACCAATAATTACGGCAAGCCTAGCGTGAAAATTGATTCAACTTAAATAAAAGTAAAATGCAGCTGTATTTTTAGTGTTCTTTTTATCTTTGCTTATATATAAGCAGGGCTTTACTGTACGGAACTAGTGCTTTTAGACAAAATAATGTCGATAAAATAAACGCTTAAACCTGACATGTGTTCAAAATGCGAACAATGACTTTTTATGAATATCTTTTTCACCTAATTTATGAAGATAAATACCTATGAAAACAGCAATATAGTTGACTATTAGGGAAATAGTAGCCGGGGCTTGAAACTTTGTCTTTTTAACGGCAAAATGAAGTAATATAAAGCGATAGGGCATGACAATTATTTATGTTAGTATGCCATGTTAATTAAAAATAATAATTTCGAATTTTTTTGAATTAGATTTACCTTAAGGGATACCATCAATTTATGACCGATTTAGCGAATAATATTGCTCCTGTCAATATTGAGGATGAGCTAAAAAGCTCCTATTTAGATTACGCAATGAGTGTAATTGTAGGTCGTGCATTACCAGATGTACGTGATGGCTTAAAACCAGTGCATCGTCGCGTACTTTTTGCGATGAATGTTTTAGGTAACGACTTTAATAAGCCGTATAAAAAATCAGCACGTGTTGTTGGTGATGTTATCGGTAAGTATCACCCTCATGGTGATACTGCTGTTTATGACACAATTGTTCGTATGGCACAGCCATTTTCATTACGCTATATGCTTGTTGACGGCCAAGGTAACTTTGGTTCTGTTGATGGCGACTCAGCGGCAGCAATGCGTTACACCGAAATTAGAATGTCGAAAATCGCCCATTCAATTTTAGCTGATTTAGATAAAGAAACTGTTGATTACGTTGCCAACTATGACGGCACGGAAATGATACCTGCAGTTATGCCGACACGTATCCCTAACTTATTAGTTAATGGTACTTCCGGTATTGCGGTTGGTATGGCGACGAACATTCCGCCACATAACCTAACTGAAGTTATTAATGGTTGTTTAGCCGTTATTGATAACGAAGAAATAGGTTTTGAAGAATTACTTGAATATATTCCAGGCCCTGATTTCCCAACAGCCGGTATTATTAGTGGCCGTGCGGGCATTCAAGAAGCTTACTTAACGGGTCGCGGAAAAATTAAAATTCGTGCCCGTGCATCAATTGAAGTTGATGAAAAGTCTGGCAAAGAAACTATTGTTGTTCACGAATTACCATACCAAGTTAACAAAGCTCGTTTGATTGAAAAAATGGCTGATTTGGTAAAAGAGAAACGCCTTGAAGGTATTTCTGCACTACGTGATGAGTCAGATAAAGACGGCATGCGTATGGTTATCGAAGTTAAACGCGGCGAAGTTGGCGAAGTTATTTTAAATAACTTATATAAGCTAACGCAAATGCAAGTGTCTTTTGGTTTGAATATGGTTGCGTTAACTAACGGTCAACCAAAACTATTCAACCTACGTGAAATGCTTGATGCCTTTATCTTGCATCGCCGTGAAGTAGTTACACGTAGAACAATATTTGAATTACGTAAAGCCCGTGAACGAGCGCATTTATTGGAAGGTTTATCGATAGCACTTTCTAATATTGACCCTATCATCGCGTTAATTAAGAATTCACCAACACCAAGTGAAGCAAAAGAGCAATTGTTATCACGTGGCTGGGACTTAGGTTTAGTTTCTGACATGCTAGCTGCTGCTGGTGATGACGCTGCCCGCCCTGAATGGGTTGAAGAAGAGTTTGGTATTCGTGATGGTCAATATTTCTTAACACCGCCACAAGCACAAGCGATTCTAGATTTACGTTTACATAAGTTAACGGGTCTAGAGCACGAGAAAATTTTAAGTGAATACAAAGCGCTATTAGAAGTGATTGCTGAGTTACTTTATATCTTAGCGACACCGGCACGCTTAATGGAAGTTATTCGCGAAGAGCTTGAAGTTATTCGTGATGAGTTCGGTGATGAACGTCGCACTGAAATTACCAATGCTTCACATGATTTATCGATGGAAGATTTAATCACTGAAGAAGATGTTGTGGTAACACTTTCGCATGAAGGTTACGTTAAATATCAAGTATTAAGTGATTACCAAGCACAACGCCGTGGTGGTAAAGGTAAAGCAGCAACTAAGATGAAAGAAGAAGATTTCATCGAACGTTTATTGATTGCTAATACCCATGATACGATTTTATGTTTCTCAGATCGCGGCAAACTGTACTGGTTGAAAGTGTTCCAATTACCATTAGCTAGTCGTACTGCTCGTGGTCGTCCAATTGTTAATATTTTACCGCTTGAAGAAGGTGAACGTATTACCGCTATTTTACCAGTACGTGAATATGAAGAAGATAAATTCATCATCATGGCAACGGCTTCTGGTACTGTGAAGAAAACAGCGTTAACGGCTTATAAGAATCAACGTGCAAACGGTATTATTGCTTTGAACTTACGTGATGACGATACGTTAATCGGTGTTGATATTACTGATGGTAACAACGACATTATGTTGTTCTCTGATGCTGGTAAAGTTGTCCGTTTTAACGAGAAGAAACGTGATAGCGAAACAGGTGAAATAAAGGTTGATCCTGAAACAGGCGAACAACTTTGGGCATTGAAACCTATTGGCCGTACTGGTACTGGTGTTCGCGGTATTAAGTTAGAAGGTGATCAAAAAGTTGTTTCACTTATTGTTCCTAAAAACGATGGTCCAATTTTAACAATTACTGAAAATGGCTATGGTAAGCGTACTGCTTTAGATGAGTACCCTGCGAAAAGTCGAGCAACTAAAGGTGTTGTTTCAATTAAAGTCAGTGAGCGTAACGGCCCAGTTGTTGGCGCAGTGCAAGTTGAAGAGCAAGACGAAATTATGCTTATTACTGATAACGGTACTTTAGTTCGTACTCGTGTTGGTGAAGTAAGTGTTATTGGTCGTAATACTCAAGGTGTTCGAATTATTCGTACCGTTGAAGGTGAACATGTAGTTGCTTTACAACGTATTGATGAAATTGAAGAGCCAGAAGTATTTGAAGAAGACGAAAATGGCGTGGAAACTCCAACTCAAGCAGTAGAAGGCGAGCAAACTGATGTTGAGAGTGATGATTCAACGCTCAACGATGGCGATGCTCCTGAGTAACCGTTGTTAACATAATAAAAGGCGGTTTTTACCGCCTTTTTTTATGAGTGAAATTTATATTAAGTAAGAGAAAAGCCTAATGGCATCGGGTTAAAATAGTTATATCAAAGTTTATTTAAGAATTGATGCGTAAAGTTAAATTGGTATGCTGTGGTAGCGGTAATTAAGTTTGTAAAACGAAACGATAATAATAAAAATATTTGATAATTATATACCCAGAAACATGGGTATAAACGTTAGTGTTAGTGAATTCGTAGGTTGGTATTGACAAAAATAGGCCAAAACCGACATAACAAGTTAATTGAAGAAGGGTGTAGTGTTAAATGTCTAGTGTTTATAATTTTTGCGCAGGTCCGGCAATGTTACCTGTTGATGTAATGACAAAGGCGCAAAGTGAATTTTTAAACTTTGCTGATACCGGCAGTTCAGTGATGGAGCTTAGCCATCGTAGTAAAGAATTTGTTGCTGTTGCTGAGAAAGCGGAAGCTAATTTGCGCAACCTCATGGCTATTCCCGAAAATTATAAAGTACTTTTTTGTCATGGCGGAGGTCGCGGTCAGTTTTCAGCTATTGCGTTAAACCTACTAGGCGAGACTAAAAAAGCTGATTACATCGTTACGGGGGCTTGGTCTAAGTCAGCCGCAGAAGAAGCAAGTCATTACGGTAATATTAATGCTGTTAACGTTATTGATAACAGTGACGGCACTCAACGTGTAAAGCCAAGCAACGAGTGGCCGATCAGTCAAGACGCCGCTTATGTGCACTATTGCCCTAATGAAACTGTTGACGGTATCGAAATTTTTCAGGTACCAGATACTGGTGATGTTCCACTAGTGGCTGATATGTCATCAACGATTTTATCGCGCGAATTTGATGTCAGTAAATTTGGACTTATTTATGCGGGTGCACAGAAAAATATCGGACCTTCAGGTTTAACATTAGTTATTGTACGAGAAGATTTGTTAGGTAAAGCGCATATTGATACGCCATCTATTATGAATTATCAGGTCTTAGCAAAAAATGGCTCTATGTATAACACACCCCCTACATATGCTTGGTATCTTGCCGGACTTGTTTTTGAATGGTTACTTGCAAAAGGTGGGGTTAGTGCTATCGCTGAAGTTAATGCCGAAAAAGCACAGTTATTGTATGACTATATTGATCAAAGTGATTTTTATCAAAATTCGATTGTTCCAGAGAACAGAAGCTTAATGAATGTACCATTTTGGCTAAACAATGATGAATTTTCTGCTGACTTTTTAGCACAAGCACAAACACAAGGGCTAACTGCACTTAAAGGCCACCGAATGGTTGGTGGAATGCGTGCCAGCATTTATAACGCAATGCCAATTGAAGGTGTGCAAGCATTAGTCGACTTTATGAAAAAATTCGCAGCAGGAACTAAATAATATGGAACAATTAACTTTAAACCCAATAGATAAAATTAATGGCGAAATATTTTTACCAGGCTCAAAGAGTTTATCTAATCGGGCGTTGTTAATCGCGGCACTTGCTAATGGTGAAACTAAAATTACTAACTTGCTAGTGAGTGACGATATTAACCATATGCTAGACGCCTTAAAAAGTCTGGGCATTCAATATAGCTTAAGTACTTGTGGTACGGAATGTACGGTTGTTGGTAATAACGGGTTTTTTAGTACTAACGAAACGTTAGAGTTATACCTAGGAAATGCTGGTACAGCGATGCGTCCTTTATGTGCGGCGCTTGCTGCTAGTGAAGGCGAATTTGTTTTAACTGGCGAGCCAAGAATGAAAGAAAGACCAATTGGTCATTTAGTGGATGCGCTAGCTCAGCTTAATGCTGATATTCAATACTTGGAAAATAAAGATTACCCACCAGTTAAAATTAACGGCAGGGCACTAACTGGAAGCACAGTAAAAATTGATGGTTCTATTTCAAGTCAATTCTTAACCGCTATTTTGATGGTATCTCCATTACTTAAAACAGACACCAATATCGAAATTAACGGTGAGTTAGTTTCTAAACCATATATCGATATTACACTTGATATAATGGCAAGGTTTGGTGTTAAGGTGCAAAATAATGATTATCAATCATTTATTGTCCAAGGTAATCAATCTTATCAAGCTGTCGAAAAGTATATGGTGGAAGGAGATGCTTCTTCAGCATCATACTTCTTAGCTGCAGGGGCGATAAAAGGCGGAGAAGTCACCGTACACGGCGTTGGGAAGCTGAGCGTTCAGGGTGACAAACATTTTGCTGATGTACTTGAAAAAATGGGTGCAGAAGTTATTTGGCATGATGAATCTATAACTGTTATTGGTAAGCCTCTTACTGCGGTAGATATGGATATGAACCACATTCCAGATGCAGCGATGACAATAGCAACAACAGCTTTGTTTGCCCAAGGCACAACGACTATTCGAAATATCTACAATTGGCGAGTAAAAGAAACCGATCGCTTAACGGCGATGGCAACTGAGCTGAGAAAGGTTGGTGCAACGGTTATCGAAGGTGAAGATTATATTTCGGTAACACCGCCAGCGGCATTGAAACATGCAGAAATTGATACTTATAATGATCACCGAGTTGCCATGTGTTTCTCGCTTGTCGCATTAAGTGATACACCTGTCACTATTAATGATCCAAAGTGTACGGCTAAAACATTCCCTGATTATTTTGAGAAGCTATCGCAAGTCTCTTGTTAAAGTTGTTACAGAATAATTTTTTTTACGCGATTTTGAACGATAAATCCCGTATAATGCCGCCGATTTTTGATTTTAGGGGATAGATGTATGCAGGAAAGCATTCCAGTCATTACGATTGATGGACCAAGCGGTGCGGGTAAAGGAACTGTTGCGCGTATAGTAGCTGAACAATTAGGCTGGCACTTACTCGACAGTGGCGCTATTTACCGTGTGCTTGCTGTAGCAGCTGAGCACCATAATATAGCGGTAGATGATGAAGAATCATTATTACCTATTGCAGCGCATTTGGATGTACAGTTTCAAATTTGTAGTGAAGGTGAAGGTAAAGTCATTTTAGAAGGTGAGGATGTGTCAAATGCCATTCGCACTGAAGAAGTTGGCGCACTTGCGTCTCAAGTTGCTGCTTTTCCACGTGTTCGTGAAGCGCTATTAAGACGTCAACGTGCTTTCAAGGTTACTCCTGGTTTAGTGGCTGATGGTCGTGACATGGGGACTGTTGTCTTTATTGATGCACCAGTTAAAGTATTTTTGACCGCTAGCGCAGAAGAAAGAGCGCAAAGACGATTTAATCAGTTGAAAGAAAAGGGCTTTGATGTTAAAATCGGGCGCCTTTTGGATGACATACGTCAAAGAGATGAGCGAGATCAAAACCGTAAGGTGGCGCCGCTTGTCCCTGCAGAAGGAGCATTGGTTATTGATTCTACTGATCTTTCTATTGATGAAGTGGTCAGCAAAATCCTTTCATTTAGTAATGAAAAACTAATGTAAACCAAGCAATAATGCTTAAAAATAACCTAAAGTAAGGATGCGTTAGGTCTTATTAACAACCCCATGAAACATGTAAGTTGATTGGATTAACTCTGAGCTCATAGACAAATTATGACTGAAAATTTTGCAGAACTTTTTGAAGAAAGTTTAAAAACAATCGAAACTCGCCCTGGTTCAATCATTAAAGGGACTGTAGTTGCCGTAAACAAAGACAACGTATTAGTTGACGCTGGCTTAAAATCTGAATCAGTTATTTCTATTGATCAGTTTAAAAGCGCGACTGGTGAAGTTGAAGTAAGTGTTGGTGATGAAATTGATGTAGCGTTAGACGCGACTGATGATGGTTTCGGTGAGACTATTCTTTCTCGTGAAAAAGCAAAACGTCATGAAGCATGGCAAGTGCTTGAAAAAGCATATGAAGAAAAAGAAACTATTATCGGTGTTATCAACGGTAAAGTTAAAGGTGGTTTCACAGTTGAAGTTAGCAATATCCGTGCTTTCTTACCTGGTTCATTAGTAGATGTTCGTCCTATCCGTGACACTACTCACCTTGAAGGTAAAGATTTAGAATTTAAAGTTATTAAGCTTGATCAAAAGCGTAATAACGTAGTTGTATCTCGTCGTGCTGTTATCGAATCAGAAAGCAGTGTTGAACGTGATGAACTATTAGCTTCTCTTGCTGAAGGCATTGAAGTTAAAGGTATCGTTAAGAACCTTACTGACTACGGTGCATTCGTAGACTTAGGCGGCATTGACGGCCTACTTCACATCACAGATATGGCTTGGAAACGTGTTAAGCACCCAAGTGAAATCGTAAATGTTGGTGATGAAATTCAAGTTAAAGTATTGAAATTCGATCGTGAGCGTACTCGTGTATCTCTAGGTATGAAGCAGTTAGGCGAAGATCCATGGGTTGCTATCGCTAAGCGTTACCCTGAAGGTGCTAAACTTTCTGGTCGCGTAACTAACTTAACTGACTACGGTTGTTTCGTTGAGATCCAAGAAGGCGTTGAAGGTCTTGTTCACGTTTCTGAAATGGATTGGACTAACAAAAACATCCACCCATCTAAAGTTGTTAACTTGGGTGACACTGTTGAAGTTATGGTTCTTGAAATTGACGAAGAACGTCGTCGTATTTCTCTTGGCCTTAAACAATGTATCCCTAACCCTTGGGAAGAGTTTGCTAAGAACTTCAACAAAGGTGATAAAGTATCAGGTAAGATCAAGTCAATCACTGACTTCGGTATCTTCATTGGTCTTGACGGCGGCATTGATGGTCTTGTTCACTTATCTGATATTTCATGGGCTGGCGGTGAAGAAGCTGTTCGTGAATACAAGAAAGGTGATGAAATCTCAGCTGTTGTATTACAAGTTGACCCAGAGCGCGAGCGTATCTCTTTAGGTGTTAAACAAACTGAAGATGATCCGTTTAATCAATACCTTGCAGATAACAAAAAAGGTGCTATTGTTACAGGTAAGGTTATTGAAGTAGACGCGAAAGGCGCTAAAATTGAATTAGCTGATAGCGTTGAAGGTTACCTTCGTGTAGCTGATATTTCACGTGAGCGTATCGAAGATGCGACTACTGAATTATCTGTAGGCGATAGCGTTGAAACTAAGTTTGTTGGTGTAGATCGTAAGAACCGCACTATCAGCTTATCAATCAAAGCTAAAGATCAAGCTGACGAACGTGAAGCTATGGATACATTGAACCAAGCTCCAGCAGAAGATACTTCTGGTTTGAGTGCAATGGCTGAAGCGTTTAAAAACGCTAAAATCTAATTTATAGCAATACCAAGTGAAGGAGAGCTGCTTTATGCAGTTCTTCTTTAAATGTTAAATCCGATGGCGCGAAGCTATAGTGAACACTGGAGGTCAAATGACCAAATCAGAACTCATTGAAAGATTAGCAGAAAAATTAAATCATTTATCTGCAAAAGATGTTGAAGAAGCTATTAAAGAAATTCTTGAAATGATGGCGCAAACTTTGTCAAAAGGTGAGCGTATTGAAATTAGAGGTTTTGGCAGCTTTTCGTTGCATTATCGTGCTCCTCGCGTGGGACGGAACCCAAAAACTGGCGAGTCAGTAGAACTTGACGGAAAGTATGTTCCGCATTTTAAACCTGGTAAAGAGTTACGTGAAAGAGTAAATCTTTCAATCGCGTAATTGCAGAATTAGTGAATAAACGGCATGCTATCAGCATGCCTTTTTTTTGTGTTGTTTTGGATGAACCACTATGCGTCTTTATATTACGATTATCCTTTTTCTTATCTTACTTGCCATTGCATTTATTTTCGGCAGTCAAAATGATCAAGTACTGACATTAAACTACTTAATTGCAAAAACTAATCTTTCAGTAGCAGCTGCGGTGAGTTTATTTACCTCAATAGGATTTTTACTTGGTTTATTGTTTGCTTTGTTCTGGAAACTATTAAGAATGATGAAGCCCGCTAAAAATGCTAAATTGATCGCTGAGAAGAAGTCATAGTATGTTAGGGTTATTATTTTTGTTGTTACCTGTAGCCATGGGCTATGGTTGGTTTATGGGACGCAATAGCGTTAAACAAAACAACCATTCTGCTACGCAAGAACTCTCCATTAAATATTCTACAGGTTTAAATTACTTATTATCGAATCAACAAGATAAAGCGATAGATTACTTACTTGAAGCGCTAAAAGTAGAAGATGATACTGTCGAAGCACATTTTGCTATGGCAAATTTATTTAGGCGTCGTGGCGAGCTTGATAGAGCCTTAAAAGTTCATGAACATTTAGTACGCCAAAAGCACTTACCTAATAGTGCAAAACAACAAGCGGTATTTGAGCTTGCAAAAGATTTCCTCAGTGCCGGTTTATATGATCGTGCTGAATCGATGTTTCATAAACTTCTAAAATCTAAAATCTACGGCTTGAAGTCGTTAACTTCTTTAATGCAAATTTATCAATCCACTAAGGATTGGCAGCAGGGCATTGCGCTTAAAAAAGCGATTGTTAAAACTCGCGATAAAAAACTGTTACACACCTTAGCTAATTTTTATTGTGAACTTGCATCGACAGCTTTAGAGAAAGATGAATTTATCGAAGTTATAGAATTATTAGAGCATGCGTTAAGTCATGATCAAAACTCATCAAGAGCAAATTGGTTAATGGCACAAATTTATGAAAATCATCAGCAATATAATGAAGCCTGCCAATGCTATAAAGCGATTTATGAGCAAGATAAAGAATTTTTCCCTGACGTTATTGAAAAAATGTTTCTTTGTTATCAGGCGCTTGATGCAGAAGCTGAATTCTTTAAGTTTATCCGAAAAGTTTACGACGAAACGGGCAGCACTAGTGCTTTGATCAAATATTTAAGCCATGTTGAGCAAACAAAAGGGGTTAACCATGCGAAAACCTTTATTTTATCTGCGTTAAAACGTCGTCCGACTATTCGTGGCTTTAAACATTTTGTTAAAATGCAAATGACCGACAGTGAATCTGAAAATACTTCAGAAAACTTAGAAGTTATTCGTGAATTGGTATCAGCTTACTTAAACGTTAAGCATCGTTATAGTTGTAGAACTTGCGGCTTTAATTCAGGCACTCATTATTGGTCTTGCCCATCTTGTCATGACTGGGAACAACTTAAGCCTGTGCGTGGTTTAGACGGCGAGTAAAGCTATATTATAAAATGAAATTTTCCTGCGCTTTAGTCATTTAAAGCGCAGGCGATCATCAAACTCTTAGCGCATATAGCGCAAAAATTATTGTTTAAAATATTTACCTATTGAGGAAATCAGCATGAGAGATGCAAAAGTTGTAGTCGCCTTAGATTTTGATAACAAAGATGAGGCATTATCTTTTGTAGATAAAATTCAACCAAGTGAGTGTCGATTAAAAGTCGGCAAAGAAATGTTTACTCACTTTGGTCCTGAGTTTGTAAAAGAATTAGTTAAGCGTGATTTCGATGTATTTCTTGATTTAAAATTCCATGATATCCCTAATACGGTTGCTAAAGCGGTAACTGCTGCTGCTGAATTAGGCGTGTGGATGGTGAATGTTCATGCTTCTGGCGGTCTTAAAATGATGGAAAAGGCTAAAGAAGCGTTAGTACCATACGGTGATAAAGCACCGTTACTTATTGCCGTTACGGTGTTAACTAGTATGAGTGAAGAAGATCTTATTGGCTTAGGTATTACTAAATCACCAGCCGAGCAAGTACAGCATTTAGCGTCTTTGACTAAAAAAGCCGGTTTAGATGGTGTAGTGTGTTCTGCAATGGAAGCTGAGACACTAAAGCAATTACTAGGTAAAGACTTTAATCTTGTCACACCAGGTATACGTCCGGCAGGTGCTAATGCTGATGATCAAAAACGTATTATGACACCGCGTGAAGCAATTGATGTTGGTGTTGATTACTTAGTTATTGGACGTCCTATCACTAAAGCAGAAAACCCTCATACCGTACTACAAGAAATTAACCAATCAATTAGCTAATTCCTGTTGAAAATTTTTGTCAAATAAACAATTTTCATGTTGTTTATTTGACAAATAATACCAATACTTCTAAACCTAATGGAGCGATTTATTATCTATGATAATTCGTTTATATGGATATTAACTATTAGAAGGAAGGTATAATGAAAAAGCACATCTATTATTTTCTCACCGTTTTATTTACTGTTATGTCATTGTCACTTAGTGCTGAAGGGCTAAATGAAAGTCCTGAAGTAATTTCTCCTTTAGAAATACAAGTGGTTGATGTTAATAAAGCTGATATTGAAACTTTAGCTTTATTGAAGGGAGTTGGAGAGAAAAAAGCTCAAGCGATTATCGCTTATCGTGAATTGCATGGCGACTTTAACTCTGTCGATGATTTACTTAATGTTAAAGGCATAGGTGAGCAGATGCTACAGCATAATAAAGAAAGAATTAAGTTGTAGGCTTGTTTATAGAAGTAATGTAGAGAAAGCTAGTTATAAAAAAGCCAGTCACTTGACTGGCTTTTTTCATGAATAGTTTGCTAATTTATAACAAGCTATCCAATGTTAATTCCATCATATCTTTGAACGTTGTTTCACGTTCATCAGCAGTAGTTTGCTCGCCAGTTTTAATATGGTCGCTTACCGTTAATACCGTTAGTGCTTTCTTACCGTATTCAGCGGCAACGCCGTATAAGCCAGCAGCTTCCATTTCAACTGCCAAAATACCGTACTTTTCCATTAATGAAAACATTTCAGGTTGTGGAGTATAAAATAAGTCAGCAGTGAAAATATTACCTACACGCACAGCTTTACCTGTTTTTTCTGCCGTTGTTACTACTTTGTGTAGTAAATCGAAATCAGCGGTTGCTGCGAAGTCATAACCATTAAGGCGTGAACGGTTAACATTTGAGTCAGTACTTGCTGACATACCAATAATAATGTCGCGTACTTTTATGTCGTCACGTACTGCGCCACAAGAGCCAATACGAATAATACTTTCTACGCCGTAATCTTTATAAAGTTCTGTGGCATAGATAGAAATTGACGGTACGCCCATTCCTGAACCCATTACTGAAACAGGTTTGCCTTTATATGTACCCGTGTAACCGAACATGTTACGTACGCGTGTGACACATTTTGCGTCATCAAGAAAAGTTTCTGCAATATATTTTGCACGTAATGGATCGCCCGGCATAAGAACCGTTTTTGCGAAATCACCAGTGTTTGCTTCTATGTGTGCTGTTGCCATGAGTGTTAACCTTTTTTAGTGGTGTTCAATCACAGTAAGTTTCTAGCCGTTGCTGAAGTTACTTCAGCCGCTATCAAGGATTTTTTACTGATATGTCTTTTAAATCTTTAAAGTTGAATTCTAACTGAAAAAGCGCTCGATGATCCAGTGATAACCGACGCCACCTAAATAAATACCGAAAATACCAGCAATACCTGATAAAACAGGTGGAGCAGGTACCGGTAATTTTAATAGTGAAAATATCACACCAACAATAATACCTGTTATTGTTGCGATAATAACTTCGAACATATGTTCTCCTAATTGTAGTTAATTTATTATTTTAACCCAATATTAACAATTAGCTCTAGCCGTTATTTAATACTTTTTGTTTTAATGCTGATTTTTCACTATCAGATAAGAAGCTAGCCTTAAGCGAGTTCTCTTGTAATTGTTGAATATCTTTATCAGAAAAGCCGAGTGTATTACGGGCAACAAGGAATTCATTTTTTAACTCTATCCCTTGCACACCAGGATCATCTGTATTTAAACAAACTAATAAACCTTGCTTGAGGAAGTGTTTAATTGGGTGCTGTGATAAATCTTTTATCGTACCTGTTTGAAAGTTTGAGGTTAGACAAGACTCAATGGCAATATTATGCTCACGCATATAATCCATCAGCTTCTCATCTTTATGACAAGCTACGCCATGGCCAATACGTTGTGCGTGCAATTGGTTTATTGCTTGCCATATACTTTCAGGGCCTGCCGCTTCACCTGCATGAACGGTAATATTGAGATCAGCTTGTCGTACTTGTTTAAAGTGTTCGATAAAAAGTTCGCCAGGGTAGTTGTACTCGTCACCAGCTAAATCAACACCAATAAGGTGTTGCTTATGCGCTAATAGGGCATCTAGCTCTGCTTGGCATTTCTCAACACCAAAAGTACGACTTAAAATACCGATAAGATTAATTTTCACATCGTAAATTTTACAAGCTGCATTTACGCCGTCAATTACCGCGGCCACAACATCAGCAACCACTAAATTATTTTTCATCGCCATGTAATAAGGTGAAAAGCGCAATTCAGCATAGTGAATGCCGGCATTGAAAGCGTCTTCAACATTTTCAAAGGCGATGCGCTTACAGTCGTCTAATGTTTTAAGTACCGCAACGCCCCAATCAAGCTTACTGAGAAATGCGAGTAGGTCACTTTCACTTCCTTGAATTTGTACATGAGGAATAAAGGCTTCGAAGTTAGTCTCAGGTAAAGCAATATTATGCTCTTGTGCTAACGACCAGATAGTTTTAGGGCGAATATTACCATCTAAATGACGGTGTAAATCAATTAAGGGTAAAGAGGGATGAGTCATGCGAATGGCAACCTATATGAATATGTCTAATAAAAAATACGACCAAAGCACTATAGAATATACTTACTTATGTTTCTTTGATGTCGAATAATTTTATTATACCGCTTTTTTCGTATTATATGTTGCTATTAGCGTCAGAACACTGATAAATTAAATGCGGGACTAATCATCTAGGTGTCTAGACGTAAATATTAAATAAAAACTATTCGTAGTATAAAGAGAAAAAATTATGGTTGATCAAACCGACGACGTTCGTATTAATAAAATCAAAGAGCTTTTACCTCCTATCGCGCTACTTGAGCGATTTCCTTCATCAGAACAAGCTACAAAGTCGGTTTTTGCTGGCAGACAAGCCATCAGTAATATTTTTAATAATCAAGATGATCGCTTACTCGTTGTTATCGGCCCATGTTCAATACATGATCCTAAAGCGGCGTTAGAGTATGGCGAGCGCTTAGCTAAAATGCGTGTTAAATATCAAGACACACTAGAAATTGTAATGCGTGTCTATTTTGAAAAACCAAGAACAACGGTTGGTTGGAAAGGGCTTATCAATGACCCTTATATGGATAACAGTTTTAAGCTTAATGATGGTTTACGTATTGGACGTAAATTGTTGCTTGATTTGAACAATCTTGGCTTGCCTACTGCAGGCGAGTTTTTAGACATGATCACACCACAGTACATGGCTGATTTTATGTGTTGGGGCGCTATTGGTGCGCGCACCACAGAAAGCCAAGTACATCGCGAACTGGCTTCAGGTTTGTCTTGCCCTGTTGGCTTTAAAAATGGTACTGACGGTACGATTAAAGTCGCCATTGACGCTATTGGTGCTGCCAGCGCTTCACATCACTTCTTATCAGTAACAAAGTATGGTCATTCAGCTATTGTTGAAACGACAGGTAATGAAGATTGCCATATTATTTTACGTGGTGGTAAAACAACAAATTTTGATGCTGATAGCGTTAAAAGTGTTACCCAGCAATTAGATAAATCAGGTTTGAACACTAATATCATGATTGACTTTAGTCATGCCAACAGCAGTAAGAAATTTGAAAATCAAATGTTAGTTTGTCGTGATGTTTGCCAACAAATGAGTGATGGCAATCATAATATCTTTGGCGTTATGGTAGAAAGCCACCTAGTTGAAGGACGTCAAAACTTAGTTGATGGCAAAGCTGCAACCTACGGACAAAGCATTACCGATGCTTGTATTGGTTGGCAAGATACTGAAACGCTATTGGCTGAACTTGAACAAGCGGTCATTCAACGTCGAGCAAAATAACCGTTGAAGTAAAAATATAAAAAGATAAAGCAGGCAATTTGCCTGCTTTTTTATTATCTAAAATATTAATTTTATCAATCAACTCGTTAAATTTTATTCAATATAATTTCTATAACACTAAGTTTTATGTGTTGTTACATTGTTAATTTTTCACAACCTCACTATACTGTATGAAATTACAGCATAGTGAGGTTGTGTGACTATTATGAATAAAATGCTTAAACAATTGCATCACCAAGGCAAGATTTGGTCAGCTGACCAAGTTAAAAATGTTGTTGAAACAATTGATAGTGGTTACCAAGAATTAAACCAGCACCTCAATGGTGGCCTACCTCGCCAGGGTGTTATAGAAGTACAAACCATTAATGGTATTGGTGAGTTAAGGTTATTTCTGCCTTATTTACTTAACTTGCTACAAGCAGAGTTAGCGCAACAGCAGCAAAGCCGACAAATTGTTTTTATTGCGCCACCAGCACAAGTAAATGCCTTAATGCTACTACAAGCATCCATTCCACTTGATAACTTGTTGATTATTTCATCACAAAAGCCTGAAGAGTCATTATGGGCAGCAGAGCAATGTTTAAAAAGTGGCTGCTGTTTCGCTGTATTGTTGTGGCAACAACTATTAGCAGTGCATCAGGTTAAACGTTTAAAACAGGCTGCAGTGACAGGTAATGCAGTACAAATAATTTTTCGTTCTCCACATAGTGTTGATTTAGCCTTACCTGTTTCATTATCTGTAGCACTAGAGGCACGACCAACAGGTATTAAAGTAAAAGTTAAAAAGCAGCTAGGTGGCTGGCCTTGTAAGCCTTTTGTTGTCAACATGCACAAGCAATGGCCAAGTTTAACAAGCGCTACCGATAGTACTAGTGATGGGGTTATAAGCAATGTTGTAGTGCCACTATCTAGTCGACAAAGGCTTAAGCATATAGCTAAAACGACAGATACTCAGCGTATTAACGCTAACTAGTACTGCTTGGTTCATCTTGTTTTATGATTAAGTTTTACTGATGCTTTGGTTATATATTGATTTTCCGTCTTTACAGCTTGATTGCTTGCAGGGTGATACGCCTGTATCGGCAGTAACAGAAAGAAATTACAGCAATGACCAAGCTATTGTTATTGTCGATAGTAAAAAAAATTGTATTGTTCAGTTGAATGAAAGCGCGAGGACAAAAGGGGTTCAACTGGGCATGGGATTAGGTATGGCGGCATCTCTGACTCATGAACTTTGTGTTGTGCCATATCAAATGGCAGAAGAAGAGGCTTATTTGCTGACACTGGCAGAGCAGCTTTACAGTGTTACCGCTAGCATAGCACTATTTCCGCCCCATGGTTTAGCGCTTAAAGTAGGCGATATGTTGCAGCTTTATCAGCACTTAACTGCTTATATTAAAACAATAAATACCGTACTTGCATCCTTTAACCTTAAGACGAATCTTGCTTGTGGCTATAGCGTTATGTCAGCGCAATTACTTGCTTGTGCAGGTGTTAATTTGATCACCACAGATCAAAATATTATGACCAAGAAAAGTGCTGATTTAGGCATTAAGCAGCTATTTATTACCGATAAAGCGAAAAATAGCCTTGCGAGTTTGGGGATTAAAACATTAACGCAGTTGCAGGCATTACCGGTAAAAGAATTAACTAAGCGCTTAGACAGTAACACTATGGAGTATTTAGCTCAGTTAAAAGGGCAAACGGATAAATCATTACCATTTTATCAGCCGAAACATCTGTTTGAGCACAGTGTTGAATTGCTATATGAAATGATTAACCTTGATCTTTTGCTCCAACCTATTAAGCAACTGTTGGCATTATTAGAAGTATTCTTACTGCGTCGTGATTACGTTTGTCTACAACTTGAATTTCACTTATATCATCGTATTGACGGGATCAGTCATGTCTTACAGCAGTCATTAGTGGTTAACAGTGCTACAGGTGAGTATTTGTCGGCTCAATGGTTGAAGTTAGTAAGCTTAAAGCTCAGCAGTATCAAATTACTTGCCCCTATCACTAAAGTGAACTTACTTGTTCAGCATTTTCAGTCAAATACTGGCGAGATAAACGATATTTTTTTAGGTAAAAGAGGGCAGTTATCATTTGCACAACTCGCCTCGTTATTGGCCAATAAGTTAGGCGATGAAAAAGTGTTGCGTTTGCAGCAAGGTGATGATCATAGAGCGGAGTTAGCATCATGTTATCGACCTTTTATTAATTGTTCGACAAACAAAATTGATAGAAATAACAATAACACTGGGAAAGCTATCAGCAAGCAAATTGGTGCGTGTCATACTGATAGCAGTGCTACTTACTCTGTTGATAAACAACTACTAAGACCGAGCTTTATTTTAGCTGAGCCTGAACCATTACTATCCAATATTCGTGTTTTACATGGTCCTGAACGTATATCTACTGCTTGGTGGGAGCAATCAAAAGATAAAACAACAATACAAAGTTTTAATGGCGAAGCGACGGATGGCAATGAGCCGATTGCTGAACATGGTTACCAACGTGACTACTTTGTGGCGAAAAATACCCAAGGACAATGCTGTTGGGTATATAGAGAGTTAAACAATCAATGGTACATTCATGGCTACTTTTCATAAAATAATAATCTGCAACACCCTAACAGTTCGTCATATATTAGTAGTGCGTCGCCTTTAATGAGTTACGCAGAGCTTTATTGCCAATCTAACTTCTCTTTTCTACAAGGGGCTTCTCATCCAGAAGAGCTTATTCTGCAAGCCGATAAACTTGGTTATAGTGCACTTGCCATCACCGATGAATGCTCAGTAGCTGGGGTAGTGAGGGCGTATCGTGAAATAAAAGATAAAAAATTAGCCATTAAACTTATTGTTGGTGCAAGTTTTCAGTTAGAAGATGGACTAAAACTGATATTACTAGCACCAAACCGACAGGGTTATGCTGAGTTATGCCGTGTTATCACCAATGCAAGAAGGCGATGTGAAAAAGGTCATTATCAATTTACTTACTGGGATTTACACTCTATTAAACACTGTTTTGTGCTTTGGCTACCTAGCGGTGAACTGGAAAAAGATCAGCAAGATATTACGATATTATTACGTTATCACCGAGCCCGATTGTCATTAGCATACACACGTTTTTTACATAGCAATGAAGTTATTTTTAAACAACATTGTCAACGCTTGGCTAAGCAATTCCAGCTGAATATAGTTGCCTGTGGTGGGGTCTTAATGCACGTTGCTCAGCGGCAAAAACTGCAAGATATATTAACTACAATACGACATGGAAAAATGCTCAAAGACATGGGCGTTTTACTTGAGCAAAATGCTGAAAAGTCTCTCAGACCGATAAAAAAATTACTAAAAATTTACCCAGAAGACTATATTGTTGCCAGTATTGAAATAGCGAACCAATGTCAGTTCTGTTTATCGAGTTTACGATATGAATACCCTAAAGAGCTTGTTGCTAAAGGTTTTTCTGCCATTGAATATTTAAAAAAATTAGTAATAAAAGGTATCGCGTTACGTTTTTGTAATGGAATAGCGAGTAATATTCAAGCAATTATTGATAAAGAACTAGTGCTTATTGAAGAACAAGGCTACGAGTACTTTTTTCTCACCATTTACGATATTGTTCAGTACGCTAAGTCACAAAAAATACTGTATCAAGGACGAGGCTCAGCCGCTAATTCTATTGTCTGTTATTGCTTAGAAATAACCTCTGTTGACCCAAGACAAATATCGGTATTGTTCGAGCGTTTTATTTCGAAAGAAAGAAACGAACCACCAGATATTGATGTTGATTTTGAACACCAACGCCGAGAAGAAATCTTTCAATATATTTATCAAAAGTATGGGCGTGAGCATGCTGCGTTAGCAGCGACTGTGATCACTTATCGATTAAAAAGTGCTATTCGAGAAGTTGGCAAAGCTTTTGGTTTTAATGACACGCAACTGAGCTTTTTCATCAAAAATATTAATCGTCGCCAAAGTGAAGTTAGCTGGCGTGAACAAGTGTTTGAATTGGGCTTAAACAAAGATAGCCATCAAGCACAATTATTTATTCAACTTGTTGATGAAATCATTGGTTTTCCACGACACTTATCGCAACATGTTGGAGGTTTTATTATTTCATCAGGTCCGTTATATGAGCTTGTGCCAGTGGAAAATGCCGCCATGGCTGAACGCACAGTTATTCAATGGGATAAAAGTGACTTAGAAACCTTAGGTTTATTAAAGGTTGATGTGCTAGCTTTGGGCATGTTAACGGCAATTCGTCGTGCGTTTAGTTATATTAAGCAACATTATCAACAACAGCTGACCATTGCTGACATCACCCGTTTACCTGAAGATCCACAAGTTTATAAAATGCTACAGCAAGCAGATACTGTCGGCGTCTTTCAAATAGAGTCACGCGCGCAAATGAGTATGTTGCCTCGGCTTAAACCCGAATGTTACTACGACTTAGTGGTGCAAATTGCCATTGTAAGACCTGGGCCGATCCAAGGTGATATGGTACATCCGTATTTACGTCGTCGAGCAGGGCTTGAGCCCGTGGAATATCCATCTGAAGCGATTAAAAGTGTGTTGAGTCGAACACTTGGTGTGCCGATATTCCAAGAACAAGTGATCAAAATTGCTATGGTTGCTGCAGGCTTTAGCGGTGGTGAGGCAGATCAGTTACGTCGAGCAATGGCGAAATGGCAACGTAATGGCGAATTAAGTCAGTTTCGTAACAAGTTAATATCAGGAATGAAAGCCAGAGGTTACCAAGAGAGTTTTGCAGAACGTATTTATCAGCAAATTTGTGGTTTTGGTGAGTATGGCTTTCCTGAATCTCATTCTGCCAGCTTTGCTGTGCTAGCTTACGTGTCTGCTTGGCTAAAATACTATTATCCTGCCGCTTTTTATAATGGTTTACTCAATAGCTACCCGATGGGTTTTTATTCCCGATCACAATTAATACAAGACGCACAACGACATGGCATTACCATTAATGAAATCGACATTAATCAATCATCGTTAGAACATCAAATGCGTTACGAGAAAAAGTCTAATAGTTACACCATTCAGTTAGGCTTGAACATGGTTAAAGGTTTGTCCGATAAAAGTGCCCAGCAATTGCTTGCGCAAAGGCCGAAACAGGGCTACCAAGACTTTGCTACATTAATGAAAAAAGCCTTAAGGCGTGATGATGTCAACCTGCTTGCTAGCGCGAATGCTTTACAATCATTAGCCGATAATCGTTACCAAGCGCGTTGGCAACTAATGGATTCAGAGCACAGTTTACCTTTGTGGCAAGCAGCTAACGAGAACGTAGTACAGCAACCAGCACAAAGTGAGTTTAGTTTTACACCTAGCGCAATGGATAACTTAATTGAAGACTATGCGAGTACTGGCGTGAGTGTGACCCAGCACCCCATTGCATTGCTATTAGCTGATAGTGAGCAACAAGCCTATATTGGCCGTTATACCTTAGCACATGACTTAGTCAATATTGCCGGACAAACCGTGGTATCTGTTATTGGCTTAGTTACTGGCCGCCAAAGTCCTGGTACCGCATCAGGTGTGACCTTTGTGACCTTAGAAGATCATACTGGGAATTGTAATGTCGTGGTATGGCAAGCGACAGCGAATGCACAAAAAACTGCTTTTTTAACCGCTAAAATATTAAAAGTGACGGGTATTCTTGAGCGAGAAGGTGATGTTATTCACATTATTGCTGGTCGTTTGTTCGATCTCACTGATCGCATTAATGGACTAGACTGTAAATCAAGAAACTTTCATTAGTCGCTGTTCTTATTAATGAAATTGCTATTAATCGTAAAAAAATAACCATTCACCGCAGTAAATCAAAAACAATGTAAAGCAGTGTAAAGAACGTTGTTTGCCTTAATAGCGAACAATATTATAGTTAACAGAGATGTAGTGGTGTAGTGAGTATAAATTTGAACATTCGTTGTAATAATAACAAACGAAAAAAGCAATTAGGCAAGGCAAAACTGTTTAGCCAAGGAAAATCAGCATGTTAAGAGTAAATAGAAATGCTATTGCTATGGCTGTACTAACCGCAGTCCTCAGTGCATGTAGCGCGCCAAGTGGTTTGTCGTCAAAAAATCCTAGCGTAAACATAGTACAGAATAGCCCAGATGTTTGGCAAACAGAGCAAACAGAAAATAGCCAGCAAAGTGCGGTGGTAGATGGCTGGTTAAAAAGCTTTAATGACCCCGTGCTCGAACAAATGATTGCTTATGCTTTATCGCATAATTATCAATTACGTGCTGACAGTATCAATCTCGAAATCGCTAAAGAGCGTTTGCAAGTCAGTGAAGCAACTGACTTTCCTGAATTGTCATTGGCAATTGGTAATTCAAGACGTAAGCAGGTATCTGCTAGTACGGTAAATTATCAAACTGATGCCGACATTAGCGTCGATTTACGTTATGAAGTTGACTTGTGGGGCAAACTTTCTGATGAGCAAAATCAAAGCCGTTTAAACTATGCTGCAGCACAAGCTAGCTATCAACAAAGTACTTTGACTTTAGTCGCGAACATTAGCAAAGCTTGGTTCGATTTAACGCAGGCACAACAACTGCTTACGTTATATCAAGAACGTGCCGAAAACTTACAGCGCAACCTTGCAATGATCCAATCATCTTATCAATTAGGTTTGAACGATGCTCTAGATGTTTATTTAACTAAAAATAATGTAAATCAGGAACTTGCTAGAGTTGCTCAACAAGAGCAAACGGTAAAACTACAAAGCCGGACTTTAGAGCTGCTATTAGGTGATTACCCTTATGCGCAGAAAATAGCAGAGCAAAACCTACCTTTTATTGATAGCGATATTGAATTAGGTTTACCTGCTCAATTGCTAGCGCGCCGTAGCGATATTCAGGCAAGTTGGTTTGAATTAATGGCATTAGATGCTGGTTTGGCAGTTGCACATAAGCAACGTTTCCCAAGTTTTAACCTGAATGCAAGTGTTAGCGACAATGGCACAGAGCTAAGTGACTTACTTGACGGTGGCTCGCTTGCTTGGTCGTTAATAGGCAACATCACTACGCCATTGTTTAACGCGGGGCGCTTGGAATCATTAGAGCAGCAAGCCAAGTTAACTGTTCAACAAAAAGAACAGCAATACTTACAACAGGTTTATCAAGCTTTTGCAGATGTTGAAAATAGTATTAGTGAACGAGAGTCATTAACCAAGCGCTATGTTTACTATGGTAAAGCGCAAGAAAATGCCTTGGCAGCAGAAAAACTGTCCTTCGATCAATATCTACGCGGCTTAGTAACCTACACCACGGTATTGGAATCACAGCGTCGTTCTTTTGATGCGCAAACTACCGTGATCCAACTAACTAATCAGTTATTACAAAATCGTATTGAAATTTATAGCGCTTTAGGTGGTGACTATCTTAGCCCCATAAGCCAATCAGAAAGCATAGCGTCTGTATCGTCAACTAACCGCACAAGTTTGGAAAAGTAATGTCACCTAAAATAAAAAAAATTCTTCCTGTTATTGTTTTATCTTCACTGGTATTTGCGGCTTATATTGTTAGTAGTAATCCGCCATCAACAAAACGTGGGCGCCCAAGCACTGCACCACAATTAAATGTGCAAGTAGAAAAGCTTACTCGTGCGGACCTTGCTGTAACCATTAGTAGCTACGGTACGATTAAACCTCGCACGCAAAGCATATTGTTGCCACAGGTTTCAGGGCAAATTATCAATATTAGCCCTAAGTTCCGTGAAGGTGGCTTTTTTGAACAGGGCGATGTGCTAGTACAACTGGATCAACGTGACTTGCTAGCAGAAGTAAAAATTTCTCAAGCAAGTTTATTCAGTGCCAAGCAAAGCTTAAGTGAAGAGCAAGCGCGTGTAGAACAAGCAAAGCAAGATTGGCAACGCTTAGGTAACAGTGAAGGTGCACCAGATTTAGTATTACGGAAACCTCAGCTTTTATCAGCACAAGCAACGGTTTATTCAGCCGAAGCGGGTTTAGCAAAAGCGGAATTAGCATTAGAGCGCAGCAATATTGTTGCGCCATATACTGGCAGAATATTAAGCAAATCAGTAGATGTTGGGCAAGTGGTTAGTGTAGGTACAGAGCTTGCTGAAATTTATGCGGTTGATTATGTCGAAATTCGCTTACCACTGAAAAATAAAGATTTACCTTACATGGTATTACCTGAAAATAGTCGTTTTCAAGATGAAAGTGTTAATCAGCAACCAGCGGTTACCATTCACTCAGATTTATCGGTACGCCAAAGTTGGTATGGCAAAGTTGTTCGTACTGAAGGTGCATTTGATCAAGACTCACAACAGTTATTTGTTGTCGCACAAATTGATGATCCCTACGGTAAAAATGAAAATGGTGGTTTACCACTTAAAATTGGCCAATATGTTAGCGCTGAAATCAACGGTAAAGTCATTGAAAAAGTGCTAACTATTCCTAATAAAGCCATTTATCAGGGCAGCTATGTCTATATTGTTGAAGGCAATATACTTAAGCGGAAAAATATTACCATTGCTTGGCAAAATGATGATGTAGCGGTAATACAAGATGGCTTAGAAGCACAACAGTTATTAGTTTTGACACCATTAGGGCAAGTGACATCAGGCACCATTGTTAGTATTAGCAGCATGGATGGTAAAGCGGTAAATATGCAAGCCTCGGGTCAAAAGGGCTCTAAAAAAGGTATAAAGAAAGGCGAAAATAAAGCCCGCAAAAATGGCAAGCAAGGTGAATCACGTAAGCCACTAAATGCAGACCAAGAAAAATCATCGCAAACGACTAGCAGTAAAGGAGTTGAGTCATGATCGCTTGGTTTGCTAAAAATCATGTCGCCGCTAATTTATTAATGATCACCATTTTATTGGCTGGCGTATTTTCCATTAAAAGCAGTATTCCGTTAGAGGTATTTCCATCATTCGAGTCTGAAATTGTTAATGTTACCGTAGCATTACGAGGCTCTACGCCTGAAGATGCTGAGCAAGGTGTCGCAATTCGTATTGAAGAGGCAGTACAAGACTTACAGGGTATTGAAAAAATCACCAGTACCTCTGTGGAAGGGGCTGCAACCGTTCGTATTGAGGCTGATGCTGCTACTGATGTGCGTGACTTATTGGCTGATATCAAAAGCCGAGTTGATGCGATAAACACCTTTCCAGTCGATGCTGAGAAACCAGTAATTGCCATTGCTCAGCGTATTCGTGATGTTATTTCAGTCACTATCGCCTCCGACTATGGCGAAAAAGAAATTCGCGAATTTGCCGAGCAAGTACGTGACGACTTATTGCGCTTACCACAAGTTACTCAAGTAGCACTTGATGCGGTGCGTGATTATGAAATCAGTATTGATGTTAACCAAAGTAAGCTTGAACAATATCAATTAACGCTTTCTGAAATATCTTCAGCCATTAGTAATAGCTCGGTTGATATTTCTGCCGGTAATGTTCGCACCGATGGTGGTGATGTTTTAGTACGTAATATTGGCCAAGCTTACCGCAAAGATGAATTTGAGAAAGTGGTAATAAAAACCAATACTGATGGTACTTTTTTATATCTTGAAGATATTGCTCAGGTAAATGATGGCTTTGAAGAAACACCATTAAGAGCTCGCTTTAATGGTCAACAAGGTGCTTTAATTGATGTTTTTCGTATTGGTAGCCAAAGTGCAATAGATGTTGCTGACGCAGTAAAAAATTACATTGATGAACGTCAAGATACACTACCTGAAGGTTTTGTTTTAAGTTATTGGGATGATGACTCTGAAATTGTAAAAAGCCGTTTAAATACATTGATAACTAATGCCTTACAAGGTGGTTTCTTAGTCTTGATATTGTTGACTTTATTTTTACGTCCTTCCATTGCCTTTTGGGTTTCTATTGGTATTCCTGTCAGTTTCATGGGGGCATTTATTGTTATGCCATTTTTTGATATTTCAATCAATATCATGAGCTTATTTGGTTTTATATTAGTACTGGGCATAGTGGTTGATGATGCTATTGTTACCGGAGAAAACATCTATCGTCATACCCAAACCGCATCAAGCGGCATAGAAGCAGCAATTAAAGGTACAGAAGAAGTTGCAACACCGGTTACCTTCGGCATTTTAACAACTGTGGCGGCGTTTATGCCGTTAGCTTTTATTGAAGGCCAACGAGGGGCGTTATTTGCGCAAATTCCAGTCATCGTTATTCCGGTGCTTTTATTTAGTTTAATTGAATCAAAGTTTGTTTTACCGTCACATTTAAAATCATTACGTTTACGTAGTGAAAAGACCAAACAATCAAAGTTCAGTGCTTGGCAACAACGTTTTGCTGATGGCTTTGAAGCGTCAATTTTACGTTATTACAAGCCGTTATTATCATTAGCTATTCGTAACCGTTTAACCACTATTGCCTTATTTGTTGGCGTATTCATTTTAATTTTAGCTTTCATTACCAGTGGTTGGACACGCTTTGTTTTCTTCCCTCGTATTGCCAGTGAAACTGCTCGTGGCAACGTCACTATGCCGGTTGGAACCAGTTTTGATGTCGTTGATGCTTATGTTGAAAAAATGTCTAATGCGGCGAAAACCTTGCAAGATAAGTATCGTGACGATAAGGGCGATAGTATTATTTTGAATACCTTAGCGATCACTAGTCAAGAAAAAGGTCGAGTACGCTTTGAAATACTACCTGCTGATCAAAATGAATCCGGTATAGGTACCGCACAACTTGTTAAAGAGTGGCGAGAATTGATAGGACCATTACCTGGCGCTGAGAATTTAACTTTTAGGGCTGAATTTGGTCGCGGTGGCGATCCTATTGATATTCAGCTATCCGCAACTGATTTACAAACCTTAGAGCAAGCGGCTAGCGAAGTAAAAACACACATACGAACTTATCCAACGGCCTTTGAAATTGCTGATAGTTTGTCTGATGGTAAAGAAGAATTACAAATAGAACTGACCGAGCAAGGTTATGCCATGGGAATGAGTAATTCATGGATAACGCGGCAGGTAAGAGATGCCTATTTTGGCTCACAAATTCAGCGTATTCAACGTGGGCGAGATGACGTGCGTGTTATGCTGCGCTTTCCTTTGTCTGAACGACAATCGATTGCCAAGCTTAATGACATGTTAATTAATACACCAACAGGTGGAAAAGTACCGTTATCACATGTCGCGACATTAAAACCTGGTAAAAGTCCGTCAGCGATCAAACGGATAGATAGGTACCGGACGGTTAATGTCACGGCTGATGTTGATAAGAACGCAACTAATATGACTACGCTCAATGCCGATTTAAATCAGTTCTTGACCGAGTTAATGAGTAAGTATCCGGGGGTGTCTTATACCTTAGAAGGTGAAGCGCGTGAGCAAGCGGACTCTTTTAATAGCCTTGCTTGGGGCTTAGTATTTGTTTTCTTTATTATTTACTGTTTATTAGCAATACCATTTAAATCTTACTTACAACCGATAATTGTTATGTCAGTTATTCCGTTTGGCGCAATAGGAGCCATTATTGGTCATTGGATCATGGGTATGGACTTAACTATTATGAGTTTACTTGGTTTGATGGCGCTTATTGGCGTAGTGGTAAATGACAGCTTGGTATTGGTGGACTTTATTAATGGTAAAGTTCGGGTGGGAGAGAAGGTGTTTGATGCGGTATTAATTGCGGCGCAGTCTCGTTTTCGTCCGGTAATGCTAACTTCATTAACCACCTTTATTGGTTTAATGCCACTATTGTTTGAAAAAGCGACACAAGCACAGTTCTTGATACCAATGGCGGTATCGCTTGGCTTTGGTATTATCTTCGCGACTTTTATCACCTTGATATTAGTGCCAGTAAATTACTTATTAGTTGAAGACGTTAAGAACTTAACAACCCGTGGCAAGAACAAGTTAGTCACTCAACTAAGCTAACCTACTTTTTTGGGAGTCTTATTAAAGCGAATGGCATTTTTCGTTGTCATTCGCTTAACAATCGTTAAACTAGCAAGCAAATACTATTCTCGCATAAAGGCTAACCATGGCTGATAACAACACTCCAGAAGAAACTATATTTTCCAAGATTATTCGCCAAGAAATCCCTGCACCATTACTTTTTCAAGATGAACTTGTAAGTGCTTTTCGTGATATTACCCCGCAAGCGAAAAGTCATATTTTGATTGTACCGAATAAACTTATCCCAACGGTTAATGATATTGAAGAAGAAGACGAACTCACCATGGGTCGTATGTTTACAGTAGCGAGAAAGCTAGCCAAAGAAGAGGGCATTGCAGAAGATGGTTATCGTTTGATCATGAACTGTAATAAGCACGGCGGCCAAGAGGTTTACCACATCCATATGCATTTAGTTGGCGGTCAGCCATTAGGGCGTATGCTAAACCCTAAATAGTCTTGACGCTGAATAAGTAATTAAAACCTTAATCTAAAAACCAAATATAACTTATAGCGTAAAATTAAATGTTTACGCTGTACTTTTAAATAAATATTGTTAGTATGCACACCGAAACCAAGGGGTGCCTGAGAATCGAAGACGATTTAATGGCTGAGATGCGCTGTTGTTGATGACATAGCGAACCCTTAGAACCTGAACCGGATAGTACCGGCGTAGGAATGGTTACGCTAATCGCATACCATTCTGTAAAATTGTATTTTGCCGTTTAGCGTATGCTATGCAGACAATGATAATTCTACAGTTTGCCAGTGAACAGCTATCTAACTTATCCATGCCGGATCCCATAACGTATTCTTGACCGAATTTATGAGATCATAATGAAATTTACAAAATCACCTATTGCTTTAGCTATTTTTACTAGCGTTGTTGCTTCAACAACTTTTGCCGCTGACAATTCAACTAATACTGACGAAAAAGCAATAGAAGTTATCACCATTAATGGTGATTTCCGCTCTACATCATTGCAAAAAACGGCAAGTTCTTTATCTGTTATTGCTAGCGACGAAATTGATGCTCGTAACGCACAAAATTTAGAAGAAATCATTGCTCGTACACCTAATGTTAACTTTTCTAGTGGTACTCAGCGTGCTCGATATTATCAAATTCGTGGTATTGGTGAGCGTAGCCAATTTAAAGAGCCTATCAATCCATCGGTTGGCTTAGTGATTGATGGTATTGATTTTTCAGGTATTGGCAGCGTAGCCTCAACTTTCGATGTTGAACAAGTAGAAGTTTATCGTGGACCGCAAGGTACACGTTTTGGTGCTAATGCCATGGCAGGCATGATTAATATTACTTCAGCCGCGCCTACTGATAGCTTTGAGGGGAAAGTAAGGCTTTCTGCGGGTAATTACGATAGCTACAGCGCAGGCTTAGTTTTATCAGGCCCTGCGACTGAAAAAGTAAACTATCGTTTAGCTGTTGAACAATATAATAGTGATGGCTTCATTGAAAATGACTTTATTAATCGTGATGATACTAACAATCGCGATGAGCTAACGTTACGTGGTAAGTTAGCTATAGCAGCAAGTAAAGATTTAACTATTGATATTACGACTTTTGTTGCAGATTTTGACAACGGCTATGATGCTTTTTCACTTGATAATACTCGTCATACGTTATCAGACCAACCGGGGTTTGATCGCCAAGATACAAAGGCACTAGCAGCTAAGTTTACTTATCAAGGTTTTAATGACTTTACCGTTGAAAGTATCGTGAGCTATGCTGACTCTGCTTTAGATTATGGCTATGACGAAGATTGGGCTTTTGTTGGTATTCGTCCTGACTGGGAATACAGCTCTGCAGATCACTATTTTCGCGATAAAACATCAGCAACATTTGAACTAAGAGCTATTTCAGAGCCTGGCGGCGAAATATTTAATGGTAGTACGGCATGGGTTGCTGGTGTTTATTATAAGCAAGAAGAAGAAGACTTATTACGTCAATACACTTATTTGTCTAGTGACTACACTTCATCATTTGATACTGACAATATTGCGTCATTTGTTCAGTTTGATAGTCAACTAAATGAAAAGTTAAGTTTAACAACTGGGTTAAGAATAGAGCGTAGAAATTCAGATTATAGCGATTCTGAGCAACTTACTTTTGACCCGAGCGATACTATGGTTGGTGGTAAGTTGGTATTGTCGTACCAAATGGACGAAAGCAATTTATTCTATGGCTCAGTTAATCGTGGTTATAAAGCTGGCGGTGCTAATACTGATGGCAGTTTACCTAGCAACTTACGTGAATTTTCACCTGAATATCTATGGAACTATGAGTTAGGTTATAAAGTTAGTTTATTGGACAACCAAGCTTATATTCGCAGCGCTGTATTTTATATGGACAGAGATGATATGCAGGTGCGTACATCTTATTTAGAAGAGCGTGATGATGGCAGTACCGACTTTGTTTCTTATTTAGGCAATGCTGCAACCGGAAATAACGTTGGTATTGAACTAGAAGCAGGCTGGCAGGTAACAACTGATCTTGAAATTTATGGCTCATTAGGTTGGTTAGATACTGAATATGATGGTTTTATTGATGCTGATGGCAATGATAAATCAGGCGATGAACAAGCACATGCACCTAGTTACCAATTCAATGTTGGCTTGAACTATCAGGTGTCTGATAATTTATTGGTTAATATTTCTGTTGATGGCAAAGATGAATTCCTTTTCTCTGATAGTCATCAAGAAAAATCAGAATCAATAGAAGTAGTTAACATGTCAGTTAGTTATTCAAAAGATGACTGGCAAGTGAAATTATGGGCTCGTAATTTGTTTGCTGAAGAATACGCTACGCGTGGCTTCTACTTTGGTAATGATCCAAGAGATGAATACACAGCTAAAGCTTACTATCAATTAGCTGAACCAGCTGTATTCGGTGCTACTTTTGATTATGCATTCTAGAACTTTTATAAATTAATAAATGTAGTATATTAAGCCTGTTAGGAGGTTATCCTAGCAGGCTTCCTTTTAATCACGATAATAGAATTAAGATATGAAAATCTCAATTGAAATTAGCTTATATCCACTTGCAGAAGAAAAATTTAAAACTGAAATTTGGGCTTTTATTAAACGTTTACGTTTAGTGGAAGGACTAAATGTTGTTACTAATGGTATGAGTACACAGGTTTTTGGTGATTATGACTTAGCTACAAGTCATGTCATGGCTGAAATTAAGCACGTGCATCAAACCTTAAATGCTGCAGTATTTGTTTGTAAGTTTATTGGCGGTGATCGCTCAGTTGTTGAAGCAGAGTCGTAATGGCAAGCTCAATCAGTGCCACCACTGAAATTGTTACTTATTTCACAACACTACCGGTATTAGAGCTAATCGCCGTAGTCGCTTCACTGCTATACGTAGTTTTAGCAGCAAAAGGTAACCTTTGGTGCTGGCCGGCAGCAATATTAAGTACGGTGCTATATACCGTTATTTTTTATGATGTATATTTATGGATGGACAGTGCATTACAGCTCTATTATTTATTAATGGCGGTGTATGGTTGGTTATGCTGGCGTAAAAATGCTGTTGCTAGTAATCTCGAAAATAATGATACTTCAGCGTCCAGAATCAACAGTAAAGAACTGCTTTATAGCCAATGGACGCTGCAACGTCATAGCGTCATGATTATTGCTCTATCATTACTGTCAATCGTATTAGGTTGGTTAATGGCGACATATACACCAACACATTTTCCGTATCTTGATAGTGCGACAACCGTATTTGCGATATTTGCGACTTATCTATTAACACAAAAGGTGTTAGAAAATTGGCTTTATTTTGTCGTTATCGATGTTGTTTCAATCTATCTCTATATCGAGAAAGGCTTAACTCCAACAGCTGCTTTATTCGCTTGTTATGTGATATTAGCAAGTTACGGTTATTGGCAGTGGCGTAAACTGTATTTACAGCAGCAACAAAACGCTGTTAACGACAGTGATATTTCGCCCGTTCTCGGCTAAAAGAAAAGTTTAATGGTATTACTTACGATGCTGTTATTGATGAGCAAGTGCTGAAATGGTGACTAACTTAACCTCAGGTATTAATGAACAATATAAGCCACTTATAAAAGGCTTATGTTTATTACCTTGCTTTGCCAAGAGAAAGATTAACAATGTAGCTGTGATTGATTCCGGGCTAAGCCAGCCGTGTTTTCGAGTACAGGTTGGTGAACATCAGTATTTTGCTAAGCACATCACAAGTGGTACTACTGAAATTTTAGCAAATAAGCTTGCAGCTGATAGTGATGTTGCTCCCAAACTTATTTACGCTGAAGGTGATTGGTTGATCAGTGAGTTTCTCTCTGGCGAGCTATTGGAAAATACTCAGCTTAGTGAAGATGAACAATTAAAGGTTATATTATCATTACTGACGAAATGCCATCGTTTGCCTTTTTCTTCTAGCAATCTAAATAGCCAAATCGCAAATTCCAAGTCTGCTAATACGTTAGTAAATCATTCTGCTTCAGTTCTTCCTCGCTTAGAAATAGAGCAAACTATCTCGCAGTTATTTCAAGAGTTATCAAATCAACAACCGGATGTTTTAAACCAGAAAACGCCGTTAACTGAAATTAATTGTTTAATGACAACAGCTGAATCAGTGTTGCAAGAAATTGCGCAAATAAGAGCAGAAGTAGGGCAAAGTAATGAGGTGTTTTGTCATGGTGATGCAAACTTCAGCAACGTGATTAAGCTCGAAAATAGCACCACCAATGATGCTGATTTTCGTTACCAATTGATTGATTTCGAATGTGCCTGTGTTGCCCCGATTGAGTATGAACTGGGTATGATGATGGCAGTTAATGAAATTGAAAGCAGCAAAATTGAGTGGGTGACATCGCAGTACGCTGCTCAGCAATACTCGCGAAGTAGTAATGATATTTATACCGGTAACCAGCAAGGAAATCATACTGAAATTGTCGACAATCTAGAACAAATGATGGCTTTGCCACGTAATATCACTACTTATCACGTTACGCGTTACTATGTTTTATCTCTAATTATTAATGGTTTATGGTATCTTTCTAAATATCAGCAATATCAGGGTGAAAAGTACAGGAAATTGGCAAATAAACAGTTTTCACTACTGGTAAAGCAATATCCTGAGACAAATATTGTCATAAAGTAAATGAGATAAGGTGCTGAAATCTTACGATTAGTGGTAGTGCGAGAATGGCTTGTATAGCGCATAATTAACTTAATAGAGTTTAATGGCTGTCATGTGTGAATTGGAAAGAATTTATAGAAAATAGAAATCGCTTATTCTGGTTGGTGCATACCGCTGGCTGGTGTGGTTTTGCCTTGGTACATTATCTAGGTTCATTACTACATGATTTACGCGATATCTTTTTAGTGATTATTTTGCTTAATGCCTACGCGGGTTGGTTGTTCACCATTCCGCTTAGGTATATCTATCGTCGCATCTGGAATTTTACGCCACTAAAAATTGCTATCGTAGTGATTCTTACTTCATATTGTACCGGTGTGTTTTGGCAAATAATCAAGAATATAAATTACTGGGAAATTTATAAACACGGTTATCGCCCTGATTTTCTTCTGTACTACACCAAAAATAGCTTATTGTCTTTTTTCATCATTCTTAGCTGGAGTGGTCTGTATTTTGGTACTAAATATTATCAAATGCTGCAAAAAGAAAAACAAAATGTATTACGTGCTAATACCGTAGCGCATCAAGCACAGTTGAAAATGTTGCGTTATCAGCTAAACCCTCATTTCTTGTTTAACACCTTAAATGCAATATCAACGCTGATCTTAGTTAAAGAAAACAAAACAGCGAATGGTATGGTAACTAAGTTAAGTGAATTTTTACGCTACTCGTTAGATAAAGATCCAATGAAGAAGGTAACACTTGATAGTGAACTCCATGCTTTAAGGCTGTATTTGGATATTGAAAAAGTACGTTTTGAAGAGCGCTTACAAGTTAGTTTTAATATTGCCTCTGATTGTAATTTAGCTCTGGTGCCGAGCATGATTTTGCAACCTTTAGCGGAAAATTCGATTAAACACGCTATTGCGGTGCAAGAACAAGGTGGAGAAATTAACGTATCTGTACAGCGTTTTGGTAATGACCTACTTGTTGAACTGTCTGATAATGGTCCCGGCGCAGAAATAAGTAATGGCAACCTATTCAGAGAAAACGGTGTTGGTTTAGTGAATACGCGTGAACGACTACAAGCACTGTATCAGAATGATTTTTCATTAGTTGTTGCCAACAATATACCAACTGGTGTTAAAATCAGCATACGAATGCCATACGATATTGGAAGCAAGGTATGAGCAAAAAGCTCACAACGTTAATTGTTGACGATGAACCACTAGCAAGAAAAGGCTTAGCGGTTCGTCTTGAAGATCATAAAGACATCGAAATTATTGCACAATGTACTAATGGCCGAGAGGCATTGGAAGCGGTGCGTGCTTATCAACCAGATCTTATTTTTCTCGATATTCAAATGCCAGGTTTAAATGGCTTTGAAGTAGTTGAAGCTATTATCGAACAAGGCTTACAGCTACCAATGGTGGTATTTGTTACCGCGTTTGATCAATACGCCATGCAAGCATTTGAAGTGCATGCTCAAGATTACCTGCTTAAACCGGCTGATGAACAACGCTTAGCGCAAACTTTAGATAAAATCAGACAAAGTCTTAGTAGTGAAGTGAACGCCATTCATAAGTCTAAGCTTGTACGTTTAGTTAGTGATGTTACGGGTAATGATTGCGACAAAATATTGCAAGAGTTGGACAATAACGAACCGGTCAGTATTTCTAGTTATTCTGACGTGTTAGCGATTAAAGATGCCGGTGAAGTTAGTAGGGTACCGGTAAAAGACATTCTGTGGATTGATGCTGCTGGCGATTATATGTGTGTGCATACGCAAAGTAATACCCATATTCTGCGTAAAACCATGAAACAACTGGAAGAAGTGTTAGACCCTCGACAGTTTTTGCGCAGTCATCGCTCTACCATCGTCAATAAAAGCTACATTGATAAATTTTGCAGCCAACTTAATGGCGAATACTATTTAGTAATGTCTAACGGCAAAGAATTGAAAGTTAGCCGCAGTTATAAAGATAAAGTTAAGAAGGCTGTAGTTGCATAGCGGTTTAGTTGTTTAGCATTCGTGCAGTAGCGCTATCTCAGTGTTATGAAATGAATATATAAAAGGTAAACAATGTGTTTACCTTTTTTTGTCTCAGGCATTAGCACTTAACGGTTAAAACCGTATTAAGTTAACTCTAAAGGACCTACTTCAACCACAAGTTTACCGAAGTTTTCACCTCTTAATAAACCGATAAAAGCATTAGATGCTTTCTCTAAGCCTATTACTTTATCCTCACGGTGAATAATTTTTCCTTCAGCAAGCCACTGGCCCATAGCTTGGCTAAATTCGTTATAGCGATGACCATAGTCATCAAATACGATAAAACCTTGCATTTTTATGCGCTTAACCAGTAATAATCCCATTAGTGATGATAATCTATCTGGTCCTGCTGGCAGCTCAGTGGCATTGTATTGTGAAATTAAGCCACATACAGGTACACGCGCACTGGCATTTAGTAATGGCATTACAGCGTCAAATACTGCGCCGCCAACATTTTCGAAATACACATCAATGCCATCAGGGCATTGCTCAGCCAGTAATTTTGCTAAATCGCTACTCTTATGATTAACACAGGCATCAAAACCTAAAGTGCCCGTCACGTAATGACACTTTTCTTCGCTACCGGCAATACCAACCACACGACAACCTTGTAATTTAGCAATTTGACCGACTAAACTACCTACCGCGCCGCTTGCTGCGGCAACAACAACCGTTTCGCCTGCTTTAGGTAGGCCAATATCAAGCAAGCCCATATAGGCCGTTAAACCTGGCATACCTAATACGCCAAGAGCGTATGATGGTGAGGTTAAAGTTTTAGGGAGTTTTAATAACTCTTCACCATTTGAAATGGCGTAATCTTGCCAGCCGGTATAAGCAACCACTAAATCGCCAACTTGGAAGTTATCATTAAGTGATTTTTCAACACGACAAACTGCGCCGCCGACCATTACTTCACCAATAGCGACGGGTTCAGCATATGACTTTGCATCACTCATACGGCCACGCATATATGGGTCTAATGACAAATATACTGTTCGTAGTAATACTTCACCTCGGCTCGGTGTTGGAATTTCGACATCAATTAAATTAAAGTTCTCAGGCGTTGGTGCGCCAACAGGGCGAGAAGCTAGGGTGAATTGGCGATTTTTTTGCTTATTTTGTTGTAACGTTGATGAAGTTGTTACATTGGTATTTGAGGTCATTTAACTTTCCGAATAAGGACTTAATGGTTAATCAAACCTAGCAGATAAACTTTCTATCATTGATTATCTGCTAGATTATTTGTTTTCTCGTATTAATTTTTACGCTAGTTTGTTGATCAAACGGTTAGCTGCTTCACTGGAGCTTGCAGGGTTTTGACCACTGATGATTAAGCCATCTTCAACAACAAACGGTGCCCAATCCTGACCTTTTTGATAGTCAGCACCTTGCTTAATTAACTCATCTTCAAGTAAAAATGGCACGATGTTCGTTAGCTGTACTGCATCTTCTTCACTGTTAGTGAAACCTGCAATTTTTTTGCCTTTAACTATCGCAGTACCGTTACTGTCTTTTACCTTAAGTAATACTGCTGTGGCATGACAAACAACGGCTACAGGTTTGTTTTGCTCGATAAATGCTGAGATCAAGTTGATTGAGTCTTGGTTGTCGGTTAAATCCCAAAGTGGACCATGACCGCCAGGATAGAAAACGGCAGCGTATTCATTAGCATCAATAAGGTTTAATTTTGTCGTTGTTGCCAATACTTGCTGGCTTTGTTCATCACTTTCAAAACGGCGAGTTGCATCAGTTTGAAAGTCTGCTTCAGCACTTTTAGGATCTAATGGTGGTTGTCCGCCTAATGGCGAAGCCAATGTTACGGTAAAACCGGCATCAATTAATTGATAATAAGGTGCTGCAAATTCTTCTAACCAAAAGCCTGTTTTTTCGCCAGTATTACCGAGTTTATCGTGCGAGGTTAATACCATTAATACTTGCGTGTTTTGTTTTTTTGTCGCATTCATTTTAATTTTCCTATGCAATTTTATTATCGTACTTATTGATGTCATTTCTTGATGACTTCAGTCTATGGGAAAGAGTATATGCTCATCCATATTTAATACAATGCAGATTGAATTGATAACTTTGTTCTAATTATTGATACAATAAGGTGTAAATGCTTATTTTTGAATAAACTTGTTTGGTAAAGGCGATTTAAGTGGATATTTCTTTTGAACAGCTAAAAAGTATGGTGGTTTTTTCACATGTGGTTGAGCAAGGCAGTTTTAGCGCAGCTGCTAAGCATATAGGGCTTTCACGAGCGGTTGTTAGCTATCACATTAAAAAACTTGAACAGCAGTTAGGCATCACACTATTAAATCGTTCTACGCGCTCAGTTATGCTGACACAAGCAGGTAGCGACTATTATCAGCGTTGTCGAATTATTGCCGAGCAAGCAAGTGCAGCAAATCAACAAATTGAAAATGTTAAAAATGAGCCGGAAGGGCTGCTAAAAATTACTTGTCCGGTCAGTGTTGGTTTACATTCCATCGTACCTGCATTAGATAAGTTTCGAAAACTGTATCCAAAAATTGAACTCGACCTGATGTTAACCGATGAAGTGGTAAATATTGTAAAAGAGGGTATAGATTTGGCTATCCGTGGTGCACCACTAGCAGATTCAAACTTACAGGCCAGAAAACTAGCGGTGTTAGAAACATGCTTATGCGGTTCGCCTGATTATTTTGAGCGTTACGGCAGACCGACAAAACCGAGTGAATTAGCTGAACATACGTGGGTTATCTATAAACTAACGAGTAACAAGCTGATACTAGAAAAAGCGGGGCGTTCTCACACCATTGAAGTAAAAGGTGCAATTGCAACGAATAATGCCTCAGCGCGCACCGCTTTTGTTGAAGGCGGACAAGGTTTAGGGCGTATTCCAATCTATGATGCTTGGCCAAAAATTAAAGCCGGACGTTTGCAATCAGTGTTAGACGATTACCAATTAAAAGCGATTAATGTTTATGGCGTTTTTCCTCCTGGAGCGGCTAGCTCTAAGAAGCTACGTCTACTCATTGATTTTTTAACCCAATTCTTTGCACAACAACAAGTTAAGTTAGCTGATAAACCAATTTAGTCGCAAAGCTAAGTCAACATTGGCGCTGTGCGGTTAATGCTAATATATTTGCTTGCGCTTGCACCAAACTTTCACTCACACCTTGTTGATGCTGTATCGCAACAGCTAAAGGTACATGACTTATAGCGTTATTACATTCGGCGATCATAATATTTGTTTTATCATCAATTAATGCCTGTATTGCTGCCACACCCATTTTTGTCGCTAAAATTCTGTCTTTGGCAACTGGTGAACCGCCACGCTGGATATGACCAAGAATACAAGCGGTGCAATCAATATTCGCTACTGCTTGTAATTGTTGCGCTAGGGCTGAAGCACCGCCTTGCCATAAATTTTCTGCAATAACGATGATATAACTCGCATGTCGGTCTGCTTGTGCTTGTTTAATTTCTTTAGCAAGTGTTTCAAGCTTGCTTGCCTCATTGTCGATGGCATTACCTTGAGATGGGAAGTTTTCAAAGGAAATAACCTGTTCAGCCGCACAAGCTATACCAACATTAAAGGTTATGTGGCCGCTGTGACGCCCCATGAGTTCCACAATAAAAATACGCTCAAAAGCTTCAGCGGTATCGCGTATTTTGTCTATCGCCTCAATAGCGGTATTAATGGCTGTTGAAAAGCCGATGGTGAAATCCGTACCATCAATATCATTATCGATAGTGCCAGGAATGCCAATCACTTGTCCGTACCAGTGCTGATTAAGCGCTAGTAAACCGGCAAATGAACCATCACCGCCAATAACAATCAATGCTTCAACTTTATTTTTTAATAAGGTTGACGCTGCTTGCTCTAATCCTAACTGTGTTTGCATTGCTGGGCAGCGAGCACTTTTTAAAATAGTCCCCCCTTTGTGAATAATATTTTCCACGCTTTTAATGGTCAGTGGCATAAAATTGTCTTCAATCAAGCCATTAAAACCAGCAACAAATCCAAATACCTCTATTTTGTAGTGATGGGCGGCAACAACAATCGCTCTAATAGCGGCGTTCATGCCTGGCGCATCACCACCACTGGTTAAAATGCCAATCCTTTGAATAGTCATAAATGTACCATCTGCTTGTCAAATGCAGTTAATGTGGAACCTCACATAAAATTAACAGTCATTTACCTTAAGGTGAAATATTTTTGCATTAAAATTTGCTTAGTTTAATGTAGGTCAATCATTGTCAGTTATATCATTTGAATTGGCAGTAAATAGGGTGGTATTGCATGATAAAAATAAAACAAACATTTCTTTGCCTATTCATAGCGGTTTTAGTCTCCGGTTGTAGCTTTCGTTTTGTCTATAACCATCTTGATTGGTGGACTAATTGGTATTTAGATGATTACGTAACCTTAAGTAAACAACAGCAAACACTTTTTGATAGCGAGTTCGAAAAATTACATTTATGGCATCGAAAAACACAATTACCAACATATAGTCAACAGCTTAAAGCCTTACAACTAGCGATTAATGACACAGTTGACGAGAGACAAATTACTGACAACTTGGCAACATTTGTTCAGCACTGGCAAAATTTTTTAATGGCTGCAGAGCCTAAGTTACAACCTTTAGCTTTTAGTTTGAATGCTGAGCAAAAACAACAACTGCTACAAGCATTACGTGAAGGCAATCAAGAAAGACTTGATGATCATGAAGACTTAACAAATCAACAATGGCTTGAAGAAAGGGCGAAAGAGCAGCAAGAACAATTAAAAGAGTGGTTTGGAAAATTAACCAAAAGGCAAAAAGCAGAAGTAGCAGGCATGAGCCTAAACTTTAAGCGTTCATTTCAGCCTTGGATAAACTATCGTCAGCGCTGGACGAGTCAATTTTCAGAGCTACTAAATGGTAATTTGCCTGAACACCAGTTTAAGTTTGAGTTCTACCGTCTGTTTGTCAATGGTCGTAGTTTACGAGATGAAGAGTTTAACGCCATTACTGCACATAATAATCAAGTGTTTGCGAGAATATTTGTCTATATGGCAACTAATGTAAATGATAAACAACGTAAGCGTATTAATAAAAAGCTCAATAAGGTGATTGGTGATTTAGACTACTTGGCTAACCAAGAATAGATTCCCCTGCGCTGCGTGTTCAATAGGATGTCAGCAGACAGTAAAAAAGGTAGCATAAAGCTACCTTTTTAATAAACACCGTTTGATACTTAACGATTAAGCAAAGTGTTTTTTGGTTAGCGTTAACACTTTTAAGGTATTAGTTGCGCCAACCGTTTCCATTAAGTCGCCGTGAGTAAACATTACTTTATCACCAACACTTAATTCAGAGTCTTTTGCTACTGCAACTAAAACGTCTTGCGCCATTGTTTCAGCATTTTCGATACCAGTAGAATCAAACGAAACAGGATAAACACCACGATAAATCGCTGTTTTAGTCAATGTTTTAGCATGACGTGATAATGAGTAAATAGGTAAGCCTGAAGATATACGTGACATGATTTTACTTGTATGGCCAGATTCAGTTAAGGCAATAATCGCTTTAACACCATCTAAATGGTTTGCGGCATACATGGCCGACATAGCAATGGTTTCTGACACTTCAGCAAAAGTCATTTCAACACGATGCTTTGACGTCATCACTGAACTTTCTTTTTCTGCACCAACACAAACTGCAGACATCGCTGTTACCGTTTCAACAGGGTATTTACCCGCGGCTGTTTCCGCTGAAAGCATCACGGCATCAGTACCATCGAGTACGGCATTGGCAACATCCATTACTTCTGCACGTGTTGGCATTGGTTGCTCAATCATGGTTTCCATCATTTGAGTAGCAGTAATTACCACACGGTTTAATTGACGACTACGAGCAATAATGTGTTTTTGTTTGCCAACTAAAGCAGCATCACCAATTTCAACGCCTAAATCACCACGAGCAACCATAACAACGTCGGACGCGAGAATAATGCCGTCTAATATTTTCTCGTCGTTTACTGCTTCAGCACGTTCGATTTTTGACACTAAACGCGCATCACAACCGGCTTCTTGAGCAAGTAAACGGGCTTCGCGCATATCAGCAGCATCACGCGGGAAAGATACCGCAAGAAAATCAACATCAATTTTCGCCGCAAGTTTAATATCTTCTTTATCTTTTGCCGTAAGCGCAGGAGCTGTTAAACCACCACCTTGACGGTTGATACCTTTATTATTTGATAAAGGTCCGCCAACAGTTACTTCAGTAAAAACTGATTGTCCTTCGGTTTTAAGCACACGTAGTTGTACACGACCATCGTCGAGTAATAAAATATCACCAGCAACAACGTCTTGTGGCAATTTTTTATAATCAATACCAACTTTTTCTTGGCAACCTTCGCCTTTTGCTAAGTTAGCGTCTAACTCAAACTTATCACCAATGGCTAATTTGATAGGACCATTTTTAAAGGTCGATACGCGAATTTTTGGACCTTGTAAGTCACCTAAAATACCGACATAAATACCAAGTTCTTGTGAAATTTCACGAACAGCTGTCGCACGATCAATATGATCTTGTGGAATACCGTGAGAGAAGTTTAATCTAACTACATTTACACCTGCTGCAAGTACTTTTTTTAATATCTTTCTATCGTCAGTTGCTGGACCTAAAGTCGCAACAATTTTGGTTCTTCTAGGCATTGTAATCCTTAAATTTATTCAGTTTATCTATGTTATGTATCTAATTGGCTGTTGGCCTTTAACCAATGCCTGTATTTAATCTTTTCTTTCAAAGCGAGAGCTACGTAAACTGTCTTTCACTTTTTTCAGGTTATCTCTAAATTTAGTCCCTCGGCGTAGCGTAAAACCAGTCGCTAAACAATCAATTAACGTTAGTTGTGCAATACGTGATGCCATTGGCATATATAAGTCAGTATCTTCAGCCACTTCAACGGAAAGTACGATATTACATTCCTTCGCCAATGGTGTACCTGCTGTTGTAATACCAATAACAGTGGCATCATTTTCACGAGCTAAGCTAGCAACATCGACCAGCGACTTTGTTCTACCTGTGTGCGATATAACAACAACAACATCACCTTGTCGGCTATTTATAGCACTCATACGTTGCATTAATATGTCATCGAAATAAACCACAGGAACATTGAAGCGGAAAAACTTGTTTTGCGCATCATGGGCAACCACAGCAGAAGCACCTAAACCAAAGAATGAAATTTTATTTGCTTGAGTTAATAAGTCGACTGAACGATTAATCGTAGAGGTGTCTAAACTTTTACGCGCAAGCTCTAAGTTAGCCATAGTAGATTCGAAAATTTTTGCTGTATATTCTTCAGCCGAATCATTTTCATCAACATGACGATTAACATAAGGTGTACCGTTAGCTAAACTTTGCGCAAGGTGCAATTTAAAGTCAGGGTAGCCCTTAGTATCAAGACGTCGACAAAAGCGGTTTACCGTAGGCTCACTAATGTTGGCTTGTTTAGCCAATGCAGCGATGCTGGCGTGAATCACGGTTCCAGGTGATGATAATATAACTTCAGCCACCTTACGTTCAGATTTGCTGAAGGTATCTAACTCGTTGGTGATCTTTTCTAATATATTCATTACGTTTAAGCCCTAGTACATTGCTTAATTGATATCTATTGGCATCAAATTAAAGAATGCTGTAATTTATTTTCTGTAAAGATACAGGAATTGTGAAAATTTATTTCACTTTTACGCTAATATAAATCAAAAGGGGCGAATTTTGCAAACCTTTAATACATTTTTACCATAAAGTTGCCTCACAGGTACTGTTTTTAATTAATTTGCACTAAATGTAGTAATATTACAGAAAGTGCTTTACTGATGCCGCTATAGCAGATAAATTAGCCTTAAATGTAGTTTAGTTACACTGAAACTAATATATAAAATAATTGAGTAGATAAGATATGAATAACAGCGATTGCCAAGCTGCTAGTGAAATTGTTATTTTTGGAGCCCTCGGGGATTTATCACGCCGTAAACTTTTGCCTTCTTTATATCAACTAGAGTTAGCGGGTTTGTTAGGTGATGCAACTCTTATTGTTGGTGTTGCGCGAGATGACATTACGCTAGAGCAGTTTACACAACAGATAAACGATGGTTTAAATGAGTTTATCCCTGAAGCTTTAGATGTGAGCGCAGTGACTAAATTTTTAGCCCGTTTAGTTTATCAACAACTCGACTTTAAAAATATTGCCGCTTATAGCGGGCTAGCAACAACATTATCATCTGAAAAAACGCCTCGTGTTTATTATTTTTCGACTCCTCCAGCTATATATGGCGATATCAGTGAAGGCTTAAAATCGGCCAAGCTCATAAGAGATAACGACCGCGTTGTCATGGAAAAACCAATCGGTCACTGTCTAGAATCATCAAAAGTGATTAATGACCAAGTTTCTCAATACTTTAACGAAAACCAAATCTACCGTATTGATCATTACTTAGGAAAAGAGACGGTTCTTAACCTATTAGTGCTACGTTTTGCTAACTCATTATTTACCAATAATTGGGATCGCAACAGTATTGATCATGTACAAATTACGGTTGCAGAAAGCGTTGGTATTGAAGGTCGTTGGGGCTTTTATGATGAAGCCGGACAAATGCGCGATATGGTGCAAAACCATTTACTACAAATTCTTTCGTTGTTAGCCATGGAGCCACCAGCTGACTTAAGTGCTGATAGCGTACGTGATGAAAAGCTAAAAGTTATCAAAGCATTAAAGCCTATAACTCGTCAAAATGTAAAAGATAAAACAGTGCGCGGACAGTATGCCGATGGTTACCTTAATGGTTTAGCGGTACCGGGTTATTTAAACGAAGAAGGTGCAAATGCCAATAGTGGCACTGAAACATTTGTGGCAATAAAAGCTGAAATTGATAACTGGCGTTGGGCAGGGGTACCATTTTATTTACGTACCGGTAAACGTATGCCGAAAAAACATAGTGAAATAGTGGTGCACTTTAAACAGCAGCCGCACAATATTTTCAGTGAAAGCTATGCCGATTTACCATCAAATAAATTAACCATTCGACTACAACCTGATGAAGGCGTTGAATTGGAGATGATGAATAAAATTCCTGGTATTGCCTCGCAAATGCAAATTCACGAAAACAAGTTAGATTTAAGTTTTTCTAAAGCTTATGACAATCAACGCGTTGTTGACGCTTATGAACGTTTGTTACTTGAAGTTGTTAATGGCAATCAATCATTGTTTGTTCGTCGTGATGAAGTTGAAGCCGCATGGCAGTGGGCTGACGGCATTATTGCTGCGTGGCAGTCAACCAATGAAGCACCTAAACCTTATGCGGCAGGATCATGGGGACCAGTTTCCTCTATCTCTTTAATCGCACGTGATGATCGACAGTGGGTAGAATAATGTATCAAATTAATGAGTTCGAACAACGTCAACTACTCGATGAAGCATTGGCAGACAATGTTGCTAACATCCTTGCTAGCGCTGTTAAGCAAAAAGGTAAGGCAAGTATTGCGGTATCAGGCGGTTCAACACCAAAAGGTTTCTTTAATGCTTTATCAAAAAAGGCTTTGCCTTGGCAATCAATCACTATAACGCTTGCTGATGAACGTTGGGTTGATATTGACTCTAATGATAGTAACACCAAGTTAGTGCATGAAAATTTGCTACAAAATGAAGCAATAAAAGCAAAGTTTTTTCATTTAAAGCAAGGTGATGCATTAACGAGCGACACTTTAGTAGACCTGAACATAGCGGCTAAGCAACAGTTGTTACCGTTAGACGTGCTTATTCTTGGCATGGGTGAAGATGGTCATACTGCATCTTTATTTCCATGTAGTGATGAAATAAGTGAGTGCTTATCACTTGATAGTTCAGCACTATTAAAAGTTGTGCCAAAAACGGCGCCACATCAGCGTATTACTTTTAGTTTTGCTGCTTTAGCGCAAAGCGAAAATACAATTTTACATATCAGTGGTAGTAGTAAAAAGCAGGTACTGGCAAAAGCCATCGCCGGGCAAGATGTTAAAGAAATGCCTATCAGAGCTTTCTTACACGCCGCAGATGTTAATACACAAGTTTATTGGGCCGAGTAAATTATGAAAAAAGAAATATTACAGATCACTCAGCGGATCATTGATAGAAGTAAAGACACACGTAAAGCGTACCTAGATAAAATTTCAGCTGCGAAATCAACTACGGTACATCGTGCAAGTTTATCATGTGGCAACTTAGCACACGGCTTCGCGGCCTGTGGTAAAGACGATAAAGCAACCTTACGTGGCGTACATCATTCTGATGTTGCAATTATTTCTGCATACAACGATATGCTTTCAGCGCATCAACCTTACCAAACCTATCCGGATATTATTAAAGCTGCCGTTAGAGATACTGGTGGTGTTGCCCAGTTTGCTGGTGGTGTTCCTGCCATGTGTGATGGCGTAACACAAGGTCAACCGGGCATGGATTTAAGCTTGATGAGTCGTGATGTTATCGCAATGTCGAGCGCTGTAGCCTTGTCGCATAACATGTTCGATGGTGCATTGATGTTAGGTATCTGTGACAAAATTGTCCCAGGCTTAATGATAGCAAGTATGACTTTTGGTCATTTACCAACAGTTTTTGTTCCTGCAGGTCCTATGCCATCAGGGCTACCTAATAAGGAAAAAGCTCGCGTTCGTCAGCAGTTTGCTAAGGGTGAAGTGGGAGAAGATGAGTTATTAGAAGCCGAATCTGCTTCATATCACAGTGCGGGTACTTGTACTTTCTTCGGTACTGCTAACTCGAACCAATTAGTGGTTGAAGTCATGGGGCTGCATTTACCAGGCGCATCATTTGTTGCACCTAATACCCAATTACGTGAAGAACTAACCAAAGCAGCGGCGCGACAGGTGACTCGTTTAACACAACAGTCAGGTAATTATACCCCTGTTGGTAAAATGGTTGATGAACGCTCAATCGTCAATGCTATTGTTGCGTTGCTAGCAACAGGCGGTTCAACGAATTTAACCATGCATATTATCGCTTTCGCTAAAGCTGCCGGTATCATTGTTAACTTTCAAGATTTTAATGACTTATCTGACTCAGTACCGTTATTAACCCGTATTTATCCAAATGGTCACGCTGATATTAACCACTTCCAAGAAGCGGGTGGTATGGCATTGTTGTTTAAAGAGTTAATTGCCGCTGGTTTAGTGCATGAAGATGTTGAGACAATTTGTGGTCGCGGTTTAACGCGTTATACGCAAAAACCTGTTCTAGAAAATGGTGAATTGAAATGGGTTGATGGTGCTACAACGTCTGGTGATGTTGAAGTTATCACAACCGCTGATAAACCTTTTAAAGCTGATGGTGGTTTAAAAGTATTAAAAGGTAACTTAGGTGTTTCAGTATTGAAAACATCATCATTACGCGAAGGCAGCTTTGTTATTAAGGCACCAGCAGTCGTATTTGAAGACCAACATGAACTTGAAGAAGCATTTCATGCCGGTGAATTAGAAAAAGACTTTATCGCAGTGGTTCGTTTTCAAGGACCAAAAGCGCGCGGTATGCCTGAACTACACAAGTTAACGCCGCCACTAGGCGTGTTACAAGACAAGGGCTTTAAAGTTGCTTTAGTGACTGACGGCAGAATGTCTGGTGCATCAGGTAAAGTGCCAGCGGCAATTCATTTATGTCCAGAAGCCTTAGATGGTGGTTTGATCGCAAAAATACACACTGGCGATATGATGCTACTTGACGGCGAAAGCGGTGAGTTAACGCTATTAGTTGATGATAGTGAATTAACACAACGTGAAAATGCTAAGTTTCAAGTAAACGGTCATCATCAAGGTATGGGGCGTGAATTATTTGGCTTTATGCGACGTAATCTTAGCTCAGCAGAAACTGGCGCCTGTTCATTATTTTCTGACCATGCTGACGATGGTACTGAAGGTGGGGTGTAGCGATGTTAAATAATAACGTCAATATAATTGCTGATATTGGTGGTACCAATATGCGAGTTGCCATTGCAGGTGAGCATGGTGACATTTCAGCAATAGAGATTTACGCTTGTGCTGACTACGCAGGCTTAGCAGAAGTGTTAAATAATTTTATTGAAAAGCATCAACTTCATAATAAAGATATATCTGCTTGTTTAGCCATTGCTTGCCCAGTTGATAAAGATTTAATCGTCATGACGAATTTACCGTGGCAATTTTCTCAGCAAGTTTTAAAAGCACAATTACAATTGCATGAACTCGTTTTGATCAATGACTTTACTGCCATTGCTCATGCTATCCCACAGTTAACTGATAGCCAAAAAGTACAAATTGGTATTGGTGAGGTAATTGTTGATAAACCTATTTCAATTTGTGGTCCAGGTACTGGCTTAGGTGTGGCAAATTTAGTGGCATTGAATCATGGCTGGCTTAGTCTAAGTGGTGAAGGTGGACATGTAGACTTTGCTCCAGTTGATCAACAAGAGGCGGAAATTTTAAATTTCTTAAATACAAAGTACGCTCGTGTTTCTTACGAGCAATTGCTTTCTGGCTTAGGTTTAGAACAAATTTATCAGGCACTCAGCTTTATCAAAAATGGCGTGGCATCAGAATTACCAGCAAAAGAGATCACCGCTAGAGGTTTAGCCAATACTTGTGAATTATGCGCTGAAACTATTGCACAATTTTGTCGAGTATTAGGAAGTTTTGCCGGCAACCTAGCATTAACACTCGGTAGCTACGGTGGTGTGTACATTGCTGGAGGCATTGTTCCACGCTTTATTGAATATTTCGAAAACAGTGACTTTAGAACAAGATTTGAAGCTAAAGGACGCATGTCAGGTTTTAATCAGCCAATAGCCACTTTTGTTGTTACCGAAGAACAACCAGGGTTAATGGGCGCTGCAGCGTATCTTAGACAACTAAATTCGGTTGAAAACATTACAACTAGCACTAAAGAGTATTAAGAGGGAATATGACGTTATCAAATAATTGGCAAGTACAGCCAAGCGATCTTTTTGCCATGGGTCCAATTGTACCAGTGTTGGTGATTAAAGATGTTAAAGATGCTCTGCCAATCGCAGAAGCTTTATTAGCAGCAGACATTAAAGTATTAGAAGTAACTTTACGCACACCAGCCGCACTTGAAGTAATCAGCACTATTGCTAAACATCTTCCAGAAGCCGTTGTAGGTGCAGGTACAGTGACTAACAGAGAATTACTGCAACGTTCAGCGGATGCAGGTGCTAAATTTGCTATTAGTCCGGGTTTAACGAAAGATTTATTACAAGCGGGTAAAGAGGGCAATACTGCTTTGATCCCTGGTATTTCATCTATTTCAGAATTAATGGACGGTATTGATTGTGGTTACGATCATTTGAAGTTTTTCCCAGCGGAAGCTTCTGGTGGTGTAAAGGCTATTCAATCTATTGGCGGGCCATTCCCAGACATTAAATTTTGTCCAACAGGTGGTATCAACCTAAATAACGTTCGTGATTATTTAGCATTGCCGAACGTAGCTTGTTGTGGTGGTTCATGGCTTGTGTCGGATGAAATTGTTCAAAATGGCAATTGGCAAGAAGTCACTCGTTTAGCTAAACAAGTGCTAAACCACGTAAAATAATTGTCATGATGTGATTTTCGAGTATCATTACTTGGTAATTCATGACATATAATTAATAAAAATCAGGCTGTTGCCTGATTTTTTATGCCTGAAATTTAATGGTTCTAGGGCTAGGTGATACTAAGGTAGTTGGTTTTATTTGAACCATTATGTAATTTAGCGCTTAACTTTTGTTGTTTTCTTTCATTCAGAGCGAGATATAGCTCTTAAACTGATGGTTACAAGTCAATTGTAGTGGTTAAAATCTGTTAATCTAGTCCATCTGAAAACTTATAAGTTAGTGCATGAGCTTGTGGCTTTCATATAAACTTGGCACTTAACGCTTGTACGAAAAGGTTGGATATAAAAAAGCCAGACGTTAATCTGGCTTTTCGTGATCCTTACTAGTATTTATCGTTATATAACAACTATTGTGCGCTAACGTAGCTTGCTAAATCTAATATCTTGTTAGAGTAACCAATTTCGTTATCGTACCAAGACACTACTTTAACGAAAGTATCTGTTAGCGCAATACCCGCTGTTGCGTCAAACACTGATGTACAGCGCTCACCAATAAAGTCGTTAGATACCACAGCATCTTCTGTATAACCTAGAATACCTTTTAGTTCGCCTTCTGAAGCAGCTTTCATTGCTGCACAGATATCTGTATAACTCACTGGTTTTTCTAAGTTAACCGTTAAATCGACTACTGAAACATTTGGTGTTGGTACACGAAATGCCATACCAGTTAATTTGCCATTTAAGGCTGGTATTACTTTACCAACAGCTTTTGCTGCACCAGTCGATGATGGAATGATGTTCTGTCCTGCACCACGGCCACCTCGCCAATCTTTAGCTGATGGGCTATCAACTGTTTTTTGTGTTGCAGTCGTTGCGTGTACTGTGGTCATTAAACCGTCTTGAATACCCCAATTATCATTTAGCACTTTCGCGATAGGGGCTAAACAGTTTGTTGTACAAGAGGCATTTGAAACAATGTCTTGTCCTGCATATTCAGTGTGATTGACACCCATTACAAACATAGGAGTATCATCTTTAGATGGCGCTGAAAGTACAACTTTCTTCGCACCAGCAGTAATGTGTTTACGGGCCGACTCATCTGTTAAAAACAGGCCTGTTGATTCAACAACAACGTCAACTTCTACTTCATTCCACTTTAAGTTAAGTGGGTCACGCTCAGCGCTAACTCGTACATTTTTACCGTTTACGACCAAGTGTCCGTCAACAACGTCAACTGTGCCATTGAAACGACCATGAGTAGAGTCATATTTAAGCATGTAAGCAATGTAATCCACATCTATAAGGTCGTTAATTGCTACTATTTCTACATCAGCTCTTGCAAATGCTTCTCTAAATACGAATCGGCCGATACGACCAAAACCGTTAATTCCAACTCTAATTGTCATAACCAAACCTCAAATATAATTATGTAGTAAAATTACATCATTTTTCGTAAATTACAAGTAATAAATCGACATAAGAGAATAAATATTGATTTAATACTTGTTTTATTGCGTATTGTTACTAAAATACCGCCTATTAAACTCTTTAGCTTAAAATGTCGGTATACTAGGCGTTTTATATATGCATTTATTCGCTTTAATAAAGCGGAACTATCTGCACTCTCCCTCTTTATAATGTGGATTTTTTTATGACACAGAACAACAATTTATGTGATATTGGATTTATCGGTTTAGGCGTCATGGGCAAGAACCTTGTGCTTAATTTGGCTGACAATGGTTTTAGTATTGCAGCGTTTGATCTTGATATTGCTAAAGTAGAAGATGCTATCGTGCAAGATAAAGCGGAAAGTGGCTCATCAACCGCACGTGTAGTGGGTTGCTCTTCTTATACAGAATTATTGTCGTGCTTAAAGCCGCCACACTTAATTGTTTTATCTGTTCCTGCCGGCGCACCTGTTGACCAAGTATGTGAAAATTTGATCGGTGCAGGTATTCAACCAGACGACATTGTTATCGACACCGGTAACAGCTTGTGGGTCGATACGGTTGCACGTGAGAAAAAGTACAAAAACAATTTTATTCTTTTCTCTTCAGCGGTATCTGGCGGCGAAGTGGGAGCACGTTTTGGCCCAGCGCTAATGCCAAGCGGCTCACCTTATGCGTGGACAAGAATAAAACCTATTTGGCAGGCTATTGCCGCAAAAGTAGATGCAAAAACAGGTAAACCAATTGAGCGTACTAAGCCAGGTGATGTGGTTACTGAAGGCGAGCCATGTGCTGCCTATATTGGTCCAGCGGGTGCTGGTCACTATGTGAAAATGGTTCACAACGGTATTGAATATGCTGATATGCAAATTATTTGTGAAGCATATCAAATGCTACGTGACGGATTAGGTTTAAGTAGCTTAGAAATTGCGGATATTTTTGAACAGTGGAACAACGGTCCATTAGACAGCTATTTAATGGAAATATCAGGAGAAGTATTACGTCACCAAGTCGGCGATGATAATACTCCATTGGTTGACCTGATTTTAGATAAAGCAGGGCAAAAAGGCACTGGATTATGGACTGCCATGAGCAGTTTAGAATTAGGCACGCCAGCACCAACTATTGCACAAGCGGTTTATGCTCGTTCTATTTCGTCATTTAAAGATTTACGTGTTCATGCCTCAACGGTATTGTCTGGTCCTGACGCACAAAGCTTTACTGAACAAGAAAAAACTGACTTTATTGACCAATTACAAGACGCTATTTACTGTGCGAAAATTTGTGCCTATGCACAAGGTTTTCAATTAATGAAATTGGCGGAAAAAGAGCATAACTGGCAGCTAGACTTTGCTAGCATTGCTAAAATTTGGCGTGCAGGTTGTATTATTCGCGCGGTATTTTTACAGTCAATTACACAAGCATTTGAACGTAACCCTGAACTTGACAACTTATTACTTGATGAATTTTTTGCTGAACAATTATGTAAGCATCAATTAAACTGGCGTAAAGCAGTAGCAAACTCTGCCTTAATGGGTATTCCAACAGGCGCTATATCTTCAGCGTTATCTTATTACGACTCGATGCGTTGTGCGGTATTACCAGCGAACTTATTACAAGGGCAACGAGACTTTTTTGGCGCGCACACTTTTGAACGTGTAGATAAGCCAGCAGGCAAAAAATTCCATGTTTCTTGGTCAAGCAACACTCGTGATATAAATGAAGTAGGTTAGATAACTAACCTAACTAGAAAACCATTTAAGAAAAAGGCAGCTACGGCTGCCTTTTTGTTGTTTGTTGGTCAATATATTGATTTGTATGGCTTATGTATGCGGAGGGGTGAATGTTCCCGCAGTAATATTGTTCAGGGTAGTATCAGCAACTTTATTAAGAAAGTCTGCATCTAACCCATAACCGGTTATATAACTTTGTAATGTACTGTCATGAATCGTAGTATCTTTTGGATCATACATACGTAATATTTTTGACCAAATATAAACTTGTTTATACTCTTTTTTGTCAGCAAAAATACTGGCGATAGATTTGAATATTTCAGTATCTAGCTTGGCATCGCTCGGGTACAGCTCTAGAGCATGATAAAGCAAGTTTAACGTTTTAGTCGGGTCACGTTTGGCGTAGTAACTGGCTAAATTAACTTGTCTGTTCGAGCGCTCTAATAATTCGTTACCTTCTAAGGCTATAAATTTATTAAGAGAAGCTTCATTTAAATAACGTGACCAATGAAAGTAAAGTAGATCAGGGTGCTCAGACTTTTCTGTCGCTAACGATATTTCTTTGATTTTATCTCTAGCCTTTAAAACATTGTTTGTACGAATAGTTTTTTTGACTTTAAGCTTTATATGCTCAATTTTAGCCGCATGGGCCATACATTTTTCATAGCCTTCATAAGCAATAAGTTGTTGATACTTGTTACTGTCGTTGGCTTTTAGCTTATGAGACAAGTTTGCAAAGCCAACGGCAATACGTTCTTTCTTACACCAGGTATCTTCTTGAAACTCTTCACAGATTTCCACGTGTTGGTCGCATAACTCAGCAAAGTTAGGTCCTTGTTCACATGCCATTAACGTAAAAAAAGGTAAAATGGTGACAAATTTAATAATTTTCATCTTTTTCACTATTATATCCCTGAAAACTTTTGTAACTGGTGGCGAAATAATCCATGTTGGATTACAATATGCGCCGCATTTAGTTATTAGTAATTATATCCTTTAATTAATATAATAACCTATCGTTCAATTGACTGAAATAAAAGGTTTACGCAATGACTTCTCATCTTGAGGAACAATATCAAACTAGCTGGCAAGAACGTCAAACATTCGCTGAAAACATGCAGCCGATCATCGGACAACTATTTAGAAATAACGGTATCGAAATTTCTATTTACGGTCGCCCACTAGTAAATGCTTCTGCAATCGACATTATTAAAGCGCACAAATCAGTAGCGTTACACGAAGAAAACAAATTACGTTTACGTGAAAGTTTCCCGTTCGTTCAAGCATTAGCTAGCATGTCACTAGCTCCTGCACGTATCGATGTAGGTAAACTAGCTTACCGTTATTTATTTAAAGGCGAAGCAAATGGCCTTTCAATTGAACAGTTTTTAGAAAAAGAATTAAACACTATTGCTAAAGATAGCGATGTGCAAGAAGCGAAAGACGTAGTACTTTACGGTTTTGGTCGTATCGGTCGTTTATTAGCGCGTTTATTAATTGAACGTGCGGGTCCTAGCTCTAAATTAAATTTACGTGCGATTGTTGTTCGTCCAGGTAAAGAAGGTGACTTAGCCAAACGTGCTAGCTTACTTCGTCGTGATTCTGTTCACGGTGCTTTCAACGGTAGTATTACTATCGATGAAGAAAATAACGTCATTAAAGCTAACGGTGCTTTCATTCAAGTAATTTATGCAAAATCTCCTGCTGATATTGATTACACTTCATACGGCATTAACAACGCATTAGTTGTTGATAACACAGGCATCTGGAGTGATGAAGACGGTTTAGGCCAACATCTTCAATCTAAAGGCGTTGCTAAAGTATTACTGACAGCACCAGCTAAAGGCGATATCAAAAATATCGTTTACGGCGTAAACCAAGACATGATTTTATCTGAAGACAAAATCGTTTCAGCGGCAAGCTGTACAACTAACGCAATCACACCAGTACTAAAAGCATTGAATGATGAGTTTGGTATTCGTAATGGTCACGTTGAAACAGTTCACTCTTACACAAATGACCAAAACTTAATTGATAACTACCACCCAGCGCCGCGTCGTGGCCGTAGTGCTCCATTAAACATGGTTATTAGTACTACTGGTGCTGCAAAAGCAGTAGCGAAAGCATTACCAGAATTGAAAGGTTTATTAACGGGTAATGCGATTCGTGTTCCTACTGCAAACGTTTCAATGGCAATCATGAACTTGAACTTGAAAAAAGCAACTGACAAAGATACGTTAAATGATTACATTCGTAACATTTCTTTGAACTCAGCATTACAAAACCAAGTTGATTACACAGCGTCTACTGAAATTGTTTCTTCTGATTTAGTTGGCTCTCGTTACGCAGGTGTTGTTGATTCACAAGCAACAATTGTTGACGGTGATCGTGCTGTACTTTACGTATGGTATGACAACGAATTTGGTTACAGCTGTCAGGTTGTTCGTGTGATGTTAGAAATGGCTGAAATTCAGGTTCCAACTCTGCCATTAGCATAGCGAATACAAATAATATAATTCAGCTACGTTAAATAGCTGAATTAAAAAAGCGCTTACCTTTGGGTAAGCGCTTTTTTATTGTTCATTGTTAGCTTCTCATCAGCAGGGCTTTCGCTATATGAATGTTACGGTTGCTAAAGTGGTAACGCGATACCGTGTGTTATAAAGTGAGAGCAGCGAAAAATTAAATACATCTCGCTGGTTTAGGTAACCCCGCATACTTTGTTGCTTGCTTGGCAGGGCCTTCTTTAAACAGTCGGTATAAATAACGGCTACTGGCTTTTTCCTCACCAAATTCAACTTTCATTGCTTTGGTTAATGCGCGAATTGCCGGTGATGTGTTGTAAGTTAGGTAAAACTCTCTAACAAAACGAATAACTTCCCAGTGTGCTTCGCTAAGCTCTATGTCGTCTGATTGTGCTAGTAAAACGGCAACATCTTCATTCCATAGCGTGAAATCAAGTAAGTAGCCTTGCTTATCAGTGGCTAAAGTTTCATTGTTATAGTTAATTGTCATGACCAAGTAATCGAGTTGTCGTGGCTAAAAAGTAATTCAAGTACGTCATCTAAGGTACTTGAAATAAAGGAGGTGTTATTGCTTTTTTGTGCTCGAGCGCTGGCATGTAGGCTTATAAAATATACCTTTAGCGCGGGCTGTTTTGCTATCGCGGCCAGTAGCAAAGGATGGTTCAAATTATAACAACCATCATCCATTAGCAATATGCTGTCTTGCGGCAAATTCATGCTCAAACATTGAGTTAATGCGCTGCTATTAAAGCCTGAATCTCTAATTATATGTAACATTGCCATAGTAAAACTAAAACCTGTATATCACGTTGTGCTGGTGTAAACGTTGGCTAAACTCTTTACTTGTTAGCACTTGAATATTGTCGATATGAAAATTCGCCGTTAAATTACGCTCAGTTAACGATTGTTGGCAAACATAAATATTTTCAATGTCATAAAATGTTAAAGCAGAGAATGTTTTTAAATAATCTTTAATTTCAATTGCTGAGGCATTTTGATCCCCGATCACCTGAAATACACCATCTGCTAGAAAAAATAGCGATGTTGCTTGTTCATAAGAGCCAAATATTAATGCGGCGTCTAATGCTTCCTTACCGTCAGCGTTTGAAAAGGGCGCTTGGGTATTTACTATTGCTATGGTTTTATCAGCCATTATAATTGCACCACACGTTCTGCTTTACAGGTGAGTTCAACTAGCTCGCCTAACCCTGAAACGGTGAAGGCTTGGTCTATATTCGAGCTTTCATTCTTACCAAGTTCATCAGTTAAGCCACGCTTTTCTGCTGCAGTAACACATAAATATAATGGCACATCAAATTCGCGATTAAGCTGTTGCCAATGTTGCAACGTTTGGTATTCATCATTAGGTATAGATAAATGCTTAGCAGCATTTAACACACCGTCTTGATAAAAGAACACACCAACAATAGTGACGCCTTTCTCAACAGCTGCTTTAACCAAGTTAACTGCCGTTGTTGTTAAATTGCTATTTGGCGGGGTGGTTACCACTAAAGCCAAAGTGTTTTGCATATTCTGCCTTGTTTCACGCTACATTAAGTAAATTCAGGTAATAAAAAAGCCTCAATATTGAGGCTTTATATTTTATACGTAAAGTATAAACAATTACTAATCACATTATATGATTTTTAACTGCTAATTAGTCATCGCCGCCTAAAACGCCTAAAAGGCTTAATAAGTGCACGAAGATATTATAAATATTCAAGTATAGAGAAACAGTTGCACGAATGTAGTTTGTTTCACCACCGTGAATGATGCGGCTTGTATCATATAAAATCAAACCAGACATGATCATAATAACTGCAGCACTAATTGCTAATGAAAGCGCAGGAATTTGGAAGAAAATGTTTGCTACCATTGCAATTACCGCAACGATTAAACCTACCATTAAAAAGCCGCCCATAAATGAGAAGTCTTTTTTGCTAGTTAATGCGTAGCCAGAAAGCGCAAAGAAAATTAACGCTGTGCCACCTAATGCTTGCATAATTAATGAAGCGCCGTTCGGCATAGCTGCATAATAGTTAAGCATTGGGCCTAAAGAGGCACCCATTAAACCAGTGAAAGCAAAAATCCAAAAAATACCACTCGCTTTATCGGCATTCTTATTAACAACAAATAATAAACCGAAAGAAACTAAGGTCATTACTAAGGCAGCCATATGAGACAAGCCCATCGCCATAGAAACACCAGCAGTTACGGCACTAAACGCCAAAGTCATCGAAAGTAACATATAGGTATTTTTCAGTACCTTGTTAATTTCAATCGCTGAACTTCTACTAGCATTTAAACTAATATTCGATTGCATAAAATTTCCTCTAAGTATGCTAATTATATTTTTTAGATGTGGGCAAATGTTAAAAGTTCAAGGTTAAATCAAACATTCAGCACTTGTTTACCACTTATCGTGATAATTAATCATAAACCACAATGACATATTATGGCACGCTATTTTTTTAATTACTATCTTTAACGCTGTTGAAATTCATCAATAATTTGTGAGCGTTTGTAACAATCATGGCTGTGATCATTCACCATTCCGCAGGCTTGCATGTGCGCATAACAGATAGTAGAACCTACAAACTTAAAGCCACGCTTTTTCAAGTCTTTACTCCAAGCATCAGATTCTTTCGACGTAGCAGGGTAGTCTTCAAGATTTTCCCAATTATTAACAATAGTTTTATGATTAACAAAGCCCCACATATATTTACTAAAGCTGCCAAACTCTTTTTGAATAGCTATAAATAGCTTAGCATTATTAATAGCCGCGTTAATTTTACCTCTATGGCGAATAATACCGATATCAAGTAGTAGTTCTTCTACTTTTTCCTCTGTAAACTTCGACACCTTTTCAACATCAAAATTTGCAAAGGCTGCACGATAACCATCACGCCGTTTCAAAATGGTGTACCAACTTAGGCCCGCTTGCGCAGATTCGAGCATTAAATACTCAAATAACTTCCTATCATCAAAAACAGGCACACCCCATTCATCATCATGATAAGCAACATAGTCCGGTTTTGTTGTGTCTAACCAGGGGCAACGATATTGATTTTCTTCACTCAAAAGCTTTCCTTAAGACGAAAATTACTAAATTTGCTCAAATAAATAACAAATTGTTGTTTTTTTTAGCAAACAAACATTTTTATAGAATAAATGCTTTACAAGAGAATTTCGAGCCTTTAATATTCGCCTCGTTCTGAAGCAGCAATGCTTTTTAACTTCAGGTGAGATGGCTGAGTGGTCGAAAGCACCGGTCTTGAAAACCGGCAAGGGTTTGTAGCCCTTCTAGAGTTCAAATCTCTATCTCACCGCCACATTAAGAAAAGCCCGTTAATTCGAAAGAATTAACGGGCTTTTTGCTTTCCAAGTTGTTAACAACAATAAGTCGATTTATAGCGTAGTCAAATAGAAAAAATATTATGTTGTAAAGTCTATAGTAATAACACTTTTTTCAATCTTAAGTCCTTAATTTAACGTCATCTTATTTAGTCTTGTTTCAGGGGCAGCAATGTTTGGCTTTGTGATTAACTCTCTATTACCTTTTTTAGCCTTATATTGCTCTGACAAAATAAACATTGCCGGGCTTAAAAGTAAAATAGTGGCGATAGAGAATACTGAACCAAAACTCAAGCTAATGACCATAGGTACAAGATATAGCGCTTGTGTTGAGGTTTCAAATAGCATTGGAAACAAACCTGCCGCTGTGGTTATTGCCGTCAATACAACGGGTCGAAAACGATTCAAAGATGCTTCTATTACTGAATTTTTATAATCTACGCCTTCTTTTAGTAGTGATTTAACTTTCAGTAACATTACGAATGAGCCATTGATTACCAAACCGGATAGAGCAATCATGCCAAATAAGCTCATTACGCTAAACGGATAATCCATTACAATATGACCTAAAACAGCCGCAGCTAGGCAAAAAGGAATGACAAGTAACACTAAAATAGCATCTAAATAATTACGAAAAATTATCGCTAACATGGCAAAAATCAAAGAAAATGCCAGCCCTACACCCTCTATAATTTCTGAATTCACTTTTGACTCAATTCGAGCTTCGCCGCCAAGCTCAACATTTAGCTCAGGATATTTATTACTTAAATCACTAAGCAACTCATCTTCAACCGTTTGTAAGACTAAGGATGCATTGGCTATTTGGCGTAATATACTCGCGTTTACTTCCACTAACTGAATGCCATCAACTCGATGAATACTTGTTGGTGCTTTACTTGTGTTGATATTTGCAACTTGGCCTAACTCAACACTGTCACCATTTGGTGCGGTGATGATTAATTTACTTAGATTGTCTGCATAATAATGCTGACTTCTTGCCATCATTACTCTTACTTTTACCTCATCACCAGAAATTATTTGACGAATGGCTTCGCCGCCAAAAAAACGTAGGCGAATTTGTTGTCCTAAAGACTCACTGCTAAAGCCAAGCTGTTTCCCTAGTAGATTAGGCGTGAGGTTATATTGCAACTTACCGTCCATCAATGCGCTATCGATATCGGTGATGCCGGATACACGTCTTAATTCTGCCATTAATTCGTTTGTGGCAAGGGTTAATACTTCTACTTCTTTATGTCCTAATTCAATCACTAATTCTTTGCCACCACCAGGGCCGACTTGATAGTCAAAGAAAATTGATTTTACTCCAGGAACTTCACCAATATTTGTTCGCCAACTATCGACAAACTCTTTGGCAGTAAAGTCCCGCTTTTCATCTGCAACGATCATGAAGGTTGATGAACCACTACTACCGCCTATATCTTGCATACGAAACTTATAGTCTTCTTGGCCATTTAAACTGTGGATCGCTTTAATGCCAGCAGCTTCGATATAATTGATGATTTTTATTTTATCTTGTAATGGTGCACTGGTTGGAAACTCTACCTCGGCATCTATGCGAGTTGACTCAATTTTAGGTACAAAGCTAGAATCTATTCGACCACTATAAACCCAGCTAAACACTAAACATGTGAGTGATATAAAAATAATAATAACGCTGATGGGGTTATTACAACTGGCTCTCAACCAACGAGAATAAAGTGTATTTTTAAAGTAATCAAAGGCAGAGATACAACGTGATTGCATGCTACTTATTGCACTAAAGCGCATGGGTTTATCAATATGTCTTAAGTGCAAAGGTAAAAAGAGTAATGCTTCAATAAGAGAGACAATAAAAATAGCAAAAATTAGTAAGGTCATCGGTTTATACATCACACCAAGTTCACCTGGAACAAAGAGCAGAGGAATAAAGGCAATAATATTAGTAGCGACAGAGAATACCACAGGTAAAGTCATTTCTTTTACCCCGTCTTTGAGTGCAATATTAATAGCAATCCCTTGCTGTACTTTCTGATAAATATTCTCGGCAACAATAACGGCATCATCCACCAGTATTCCTAATGTAATGACAAAAGCAAATAAGGTGATCATGTTGATCGGAATATCGAGTAATGGCATAAGTCCTAAAGTGCCAATAATCGCAATCGGTATACCCATACTTACCCAAAAAGCCAATCTTAAATCGAGAAACAGTGATAAGACGAAAATAACTAATAACATCCCAATAAAGCCATTACTGGTTAATAGATTAATTCTTTGGCTAAAAGGCTCTGATTGATCTTGCAGTATGGTTAAGGTCAACCCTTTAGGGATTTCTTCTTGATAACTAGCGATAAACTGTTTGATTTCTGCACTTATCTCTATCGGTTTACTGGTTTTATTTTGATATACTTTAAGTTCTAAACCTGCCTCACTATTGACTAAAAAAGGTCTCCTCTGCCCCTGAAAACTATTACTAATGGTCGCAATTTCAGCTAAGGTGACTCGACTACCACTACTGTCATTAATAATGTCAATCTCTGAAAATTGCTCTGTTAACTCTTTTCGTCCTAGCGTGCGGATAAGTATTTCACCGCCTTGGGTGTTAATACTACCCGCAGGAACATCATTGACGGAGGCTTTTACCTTCGATAATACTTGCGATAAAGTCAGGTCGTATTGACGCAATTTTTCTTGGTTAAGTTCAATGACTATCTCAGGAGAACGTGCACCTTGAATATCTATTTTGGCTAAATTAAGTTCGCCCAGCATAGCTTGTTTTAATAGGTTGGCTTGCTGATAAAGTTGCAACTCTGTCAATTTACCATGAAGACCTATTTCAACAATGCTATCGACTTCCTCGGCAATACTTACCGTGGGTTTTTCCATATCTGCGGGGAAGCTATTTATGCCATCAATACTACTTTTAACTTGTGCTAAAATGGTGTCAGGATTTATGCCTTCAATCAGCTCTAGCGTAACCTCTGCATGGCCTTCATAGGCATTAGCACTTATTCGATCAATATTTGGGTTATCTCTTAATTGGTGTTCTATCGTCAAGAGAATACTTTGCTCAATATCCTTTGGGGTTGCTCCTGGGTAGTTTGCTTCAATAACAATTTCATCAATCTGGAATGAAGGCGTACTTTCCTGGTTAATATTATTGAATGAGAGTAAACCTAAAATGATAATTGCAAAAGTTAATAAGCTTGATGCAATGGGATTATTAATCATCCAAATAGAAGGTGTTGCCAGAATACTTCGGTGCGTCGTTATGTTCTTAGTCATTAGATAATTCCTGCAACAATATTGGCGAACATACCATCTCGCGCCCCTGATACTTTACTAGATATTATTGACTCGCCTAGAGAAATGTTGTTTTTGATAATAGCGTGGTCTATATCCTGCCAAATGAGTGTTGCAGGTCTTGCTGATACTTTATTCTCCTTATCGACAACCCACAAGACTCCATTATCTAAGGCTGAAAGCGGAATTTTAAGCGTGTTTTTATGCTGAGGTAATCCTAAATTTGCCGTAATGAATTCACCTAAAATAAATGATTTACCTTGATTCTCAATGTGTAGATAGATTTGTTGCAATTGACTGTTTGCATGCAGACTCGGCGAGATATGTGAGATGATCGCATGATATTTTTTATTGCTTTTGCCCGAAATATCAACTTCTTGATTAATGGTAAGCAGTGATGCAATATCACTAGGTACGGCTAATGAAATGCGTAAAGTGGATAGTTGCGCTAATTCGCCTAAGTTATCTCCTTTGTTAACAAAACTTCCTCGAACAACTGTTTTGGCTAATACTACATAATCACCATTACTTATAACTTTACATCGTTGTAAGTTTTTCTCAGCAAGGTTTAGATTGCTTTGTGCAATAGTTACGTTAGCTTTTGCTGTTTGCAATTGCGGTATGCGTAGCATTAATGATTTTTGTAAAATAAGGTTTTCTTGACTGAACTCATCACGGATTTGTTGGTACTCTCTTTCAGCAACTTTTTGCTCTCCCAGTTCAAGTTGTAAATTTGCTTGTGCTATTTTCAATTCACTTTTGCGTTGATTTAACTTGTTTTGGTAATCACTACTATCTAATTGATAAATAATTTCACCTTTTTTAAGCTGACCACCTTCAATAAAAGCTTTATTAACGAAGATTATTTCGCCTTCAATTTGGGCGGTCAATGATAACCGTTGTGGTGATTCTATCCTCCCAAATGCTTGATAGCTTGGTGTAAAAATTTGTGGTGAAACCTCTACAACACTGACGGATAAAACCTTCTCAGTTTGCGCTGATAGCTTTTGTGTAGGAGCTGTAGCCACAATAACTGTAGAAATAATGAGTGTTATAAAGGCTATAAGTGCCGTCCATGGCTTGAAACTTAAATTTTGCATGTTGTTATCCAATATGTTCACGCGAGTAGAGTGATTGAAAATTTTGATCTCATAATAGAATATGCTCTGTCTAATTTATGTCAGTAACTAGAGCATTATGATCTTACTGTTCAACGGGCATAGATATATTTCCTTGTAATAAATACTCTTAATGTTTGTTTTGTATGAGGACTTTAATCAACTCTAAGTAGCTAAATTTAAGCTTCTACAAACAAAGCCATTTTTAATTCGAATTCTGTGAGTTCATTTTAGGGGTAAACTAATATCACCTTGTATTAGTTGTTTTTTGGTAGTGACATTTTTAAATGGAGTCAATTGGTGATCGTATTATTGAAATTCCTGACAACCTATCTAAAGTGAAAAAGCGTGATCCAGATAGTACATTCATTAGCTATGTTCCTAAGGGCAGTCTGGCACGAGGTAAAAACTTAGTGAGTACAGGTAATGGTAAAACAGTACCCTGTGCTAGTTGTCATGGTGATGATTTAAAAGGAAGTACCATTGCTCCTTCTATTGTAGGCAACTTTGCTAGCTATACAGTACGTCAACTACATGGTTTCAAAGGGGGTAGTAGAAGTGGTGGGCAAGCTGATATGATGAAAGGTGTCGTCGATGGCTTAACAGATGAAGATATTGTAGATATTTCAGCTTATTTAACGTCTTACCAGTTAAATAATATTTAGAAATTGTTTAAAAAAGTAAAAATATCAAATTAAATTAAATTGGAGTTGCTATCACTTATATTAGTTGAACTCAGCTAACTCCAGTTTAATTTAGTTACTTTCAATATATATTGCCACCAACGGTTAAGCCACTTGGCACAGCATCAGGTTTTCCCTGATAAAATTTATCGGTATTAAGAGTTTTCAAAAAGGCTTCTATATCATTGAAATCACCATCTCCTATGCTTACATCAATATCATCCCTATCTTCATAATCTGCAATGGCGTCAATTAATCTAGCCCGTGAACCATCATGCATGTATGGGGCAGTATAGGATATATTTCTTAAACTCGGTGTTCGGACCACTTTGTCGCCAATGATTGCTTCACCATCATGTAGCAGGTTATCAGAAAGCATCGGCCCCATATGACAACGAGCACAACCGCCATCGATAAACTTATTGAGTCCGATAATTTCCTGTTGAGATAAAGCTGTTTGCTCTCCTGATAGGAAGCTGTCAAATCGCGTATTTGGGGAAATAATTTTTCTTTCAAAGGTTGCCATTGCCTTTGCTATATTTTCACTGTTGATAGCATCATTTACTGCAAATGCCAGTTCGAACAATTCAACATATTCGGGAATGGCTTGTAATCTTATGACAATTTCAGCCAGTATCTCTTGCTCACTAATATTGTAGCCAAGCATTTCAACTGGGTTTTTAATCGGACCTAAGGCTTGTTTTTCTAACGTATTCGCTCTTAAATCCCAAAAGTAGCCACCAGAAACAAAGTTGTCAGTAGTTTCATTATTAGTGACGCCAGTAAAAGTAACATTCATAATTGTCGGGGTGTGTATCGGTGTTACTTCAAAACCATATCTCGCTGGTCCCAACCCAATACCATCAGATCCAATAGATAATGCTCTTCCATCAGCCCAACCAAAATCAGGGTGGTGACATGAAGCGCAAGAGACATTTTGATCACCTGACAGTATAGGATCCCAATACAGCAATTCACCTAAGCGCTCTTTTGTTTCGTTGTAAGGGTTGTTTTTAGGGTAAAGTGATTTTGTTGGTAAAGGGATAAAAGTACTAGAATAGTCTCTAATTTGTGTATCATTTTCTATACCTGCTTCCATGTTGTCTGGGTTTTCACAGCCAATCAAACTAGCACAGCCTAATGTGATTAAGCTAAGTTTTAACAGGTTCATATATAACAGCCTCTTAATTCATTTAAAACGTGTAGACTCTGGAGCAAAGTCAAATCAATGGATAACATTGAATATGAGTTTGTCACGCTTGTTGTCTATGAAATGTCCTTTGAAGCTAATGTATTCCTAATAAAAGGTGAATAAGCAGAAATTGTGTTATTGATTTGATGGCGTTACAAAAACAAAACGATTAGCTAAAAAATAATTGCAAAATAAGCCGGCTAAAATACCAAGAAAAAAAGCTACGGGAATAGATACAATCTCTTTTACGATCCAAAATATCAGTAAATTTATAGCGCCCGATAGATGAGCGGTTAACATATGCTTGCACCACTGAGAAATGAAATTGGTGAATTGTTGATGACTATAGGTATAAATACGATTACCAAACCAAGTAGTACTCGCTGCTAACCAAAATGATAACAACCTTGCTAGCATTATATTGTCCGTTATTTTCATTAGACATAAAAAAGAAAAGCCATCAACAACAAAGCCTAAACAACCGATAAGACAAAACTTTTTGAACTGCTGCATAACCACCTACAATAAAGATTCTAAATCTACTCTGAGGATACCGTGAGTAATGTCTATAAAGTGTCACCATGCTCTCAGAGAAACGGTGACATTTTATAGACCCTACATCTTTTAAAGTAGCTCCAGAATAAATTTTGGAGAGTTAAATGCAGCTTGTAAATCAACAAACATCTATAAAAGATGAAATAACATTAAGCATCGTAGTGCCTGTTTATAATGAGCAGGAAATGCTGCCACTATTTCACCATCAGTTGGCAAAGGTGCTCAGTACTCTCTCTGATGACAGTTTTGAAATTATCTATATAAATGATGGCAGCAGTGATGATAGCTGGAATGTTATGCTCAATCTAAAGAGTCATTACGCTATTGTTGAGTGTCTTAATTTGAGTCGGAATTTCGGTAAAGAAGCCGCAATGACGGCTGGTATTGATAGTGCGAAAGGACAAGCCGTTATTTTATTGGATGCTGATTTGCAAGACCCGCCAGAGCTTATTCCAGAAATGTTGATTGCATGGCGTAAAGGCTATGATGTAGTAAACATGAAACGTAGCGCACGGCTTGGCGAATCTAAATTTAAATGTTGGACAGCGCATATTTATTACCGACTACTTGACCATTTATCAGAGGTACCGCTGCAAAAAGACGTTGGTGACTTTAGATTACTGAGCCGAAGAGTGATTGAAGATATAAAAAAGTTATCTGAACGAAGTCGCTATATGAAAGGCATTCTTTCTTGGCCGGGTTATAAACAAACTACCATTAGCTTTGAACGACCAGAACGAGCTGCGGGCGAAACGAAATGGTCTTTTATACAGCTGGTTAAATTAGGCTTGTCTGGCATTACTGCGTTTAGTGTTAAACCGTTAAGAATATCTACTTGGGCTGGTGCGCTAATTTCAGCATCGGCATTTTTCTATGGATTTTGGATTGTAATAAAAACACTGGCCTTTGGAGAAGCTGTTGCTGGTTACCCCTCTATGATGTTAATACAGTTATTTTTAGGCGGAGTACAGTTATTAGCCATTGGTGTTTTAGGCGAATATGTTGGGCGTATATATGCTGAAGCCAAGGCTCGTCCTATATATTTAGTTATGGATAAAGAAAGCAACAGCATAGTGAATACAGCGGTACAAAAACATGGTTAATAAAAGTATTAATAAAAACGATGTGACATCATCAATAGTGTTTTGGGCTGCAACGTTAATTTTATCGTTAATTACCATTCGACTTGTCTCTTTAGGGTTATTTCCTCTCTATGACACAACAGAAGCGCGATATGGTGAGATGGCGCGGATAATGGTTGAAACCAATAATTGGATCACCCCACAATTTGATTATAACGTACCTTTTTGGGGCAAACCTCCATTTCAAACATGGATTAGTGCTTTAAGTTTTTCGTGGTTTGGTATTAGTGAGTTCAGTGCTCGTTTACCACACTTTGTTTGCGGCTTAATAACATGTTATTTGGTTTTTCGTTTTACAAAGACGCTAGCAAATAAGAATAGCGCTATTTTTTCTCTGTTAATACTCACCTCAAGCCTTGGCTTTATTCTCGCTATTGGTATGGTTATGACAGATAGTGCTTTGTTAATGGCATACACGTTAGCTATGGTCTGTTACTGGCAGTGTTATAGCCAGAAAGATAAAGTAGTATCTGGGCATTTGTTTTTTGTCGCCTTAGCGTTAGGTATGCTCATAAAAGGACCTGTAGCGGTTGTACTTATTGGAATTTCACTGGTTTTTTGGAGTTTGTGGCAAGGATGTTTTAAAGTCGCGATAAAGCGACTACCTTGGTTATCAGGCATCTTAGTATTTTTGTTACTGACCCTACCTTGGTATATATGGGCCGAAATACGAACGCCAGGTTTTTTAGAATACTTTATACTTGGAGAGCATGTTCAGCGATTTCTGGTTTCAGGTTGGCAAGGCGACTTATATGGTACAGCACATGTAAAACCTAGAGGCATGATTTGGTTGTATTGGCTTATTTGTGCGAGTCCTTGGTCTTTTATCATTTTAGGGTTACTCGTTAAAAAATACCGTGGTATTGAGTTACCTCAAAACAAATATCAAGAGCAGGGGATTAATAAATATCTTATTTGTTGGATGATATCGCCACTATTATTATTCACTTTAGCGGGTAATATTTTGCCTATTTATGTATTACCCGGTTTTAGTGCTTTAGCCGTTCTAGTTGCTTTAAACTGTCAATTGACTAAGGCGAGTAACTATTTTGCCCTAATTTCTTTAGTGCTATTAACAATTATTATTCTAGTATTAAGTTTGGGGCTGGTGAATAAAAAAAGTGAGGCTGAACTACTTGGATTCGATAGAAATTTTTCGCAATATACAGAACTTTATTATTGGAAGAAACGACCATTTAGCGCACAGTTTTATTCAAAAGGTCAAGCTCAATTACTTGATAATAAAGACAAGCTAAATAGTTTATTGCAGTCCGATAGTACGTTTTATATTGCGATAAAGCTTAATGAGTTTGAAGTGTTACAGAGTACTTTAACGCCTGTCTGTATTGTTAATAAACAAACAGAAAACAGCCTACTGTTGAAGTGTCACTGATAAAATTGAGGGTCATATTTTGAAAGTTTTACTGGTAGAAGATTGTCAGAGTGTTGCTGAAGTTATTTTTGATTACTTTGAAGACACTGATATTGAACTTGATTACGCTGCAACTGGCACCTTAGGGTTATCATTGGCGCAGTCACAAAAGTTTGACTGCATTATTCTTGATATTATGTTGCCTGGTATTGATGGCATTAGCCTGTGCCAACAGCTTAGAGCCGAGGGAAAAAATACAGCAATTATTATGCTCACCGCGCGAGATACTAATAGTGATATGTTGCTTGGGCTTCGTCAGGGGGCTGATGATTATATCGTTAAACCTTTCAATTTAGAGTTATTGGAAGCACGTATTCATAGTGTTATTCGTCGTAATTCAGGTACAGGTTTTGTTACTCAACTTACTTGTGGCCCTATTACACTAGATATAAATACCCATCAAGTATGGCGAGGAAAACAGGAAATAAAATTAACACCAATTTGTTTTAAAATCTTGAGTGTTTTAGTTAAAAAATCACCCAATGTGGTATCGCGTCAAGAAATAGAAGATGTGTTGTGGCCTGATGATTTACCTGATCAAGATATACTACGTAAACATGTTTATCAGCTTCGTAATAAAGTAGATAAGCCATTTAAAGAAAATATTATCGAGACAGTGCCTAAATTGGGTTATCGATTGGGGCAAACACAATGACTAATGCGAAACCAATCAGCCATAAAATTATAAGAGTCTATTTGCTTGGTGCAATAGTTTTGCTAGTTTTTTATGGTGTTATTTTATCCCAGACTATTTTATATGCTGAAAACCAAAATAGCGTGCGGCGATTAGCATTAATTGCTCCACATCATTTTAAGCTATTTAGTCAAGGTTTACAGGGAGCAGTTCAAATTGACCCAATGCTGACAATTTATGATCAATATGACATTTTACCAGCCTTGATAAAGCGAAGGGTCAATCAACAGTGGCAAGGAAGTATTACTTTTCATTTTGAAGATGACAGTGAATACAGCATTTTTGCTCAACAAGTTATGACAAAAAAGGGGCTTGTTATTGTTTATGCGCTCGAAGATATCGATGCTGTTGAGTGGGATGATACAGAATTTGCCATTTTTCAAATCGTGATCTTTGGTCTTGGGCTGCTTATCTTCATTATTGCCGCAATATTTATCATAAAAATGGCAAGACGTATTAGTACTCCATTTTCGACCTTGGCAGATAAATTAGAGTGTAATGATACTGAAAAATACACTCCGCTATCTGTTGAAGGTGAGTTATCGCTAGAGTTAGTTCAGATGCTAGCAAGTATAAATCACTATCGTGATGGGATTCGAGAAGCATTTGATAGAGAGCAAGCTTTCACTCGCTATGTTAGTCATGAGCTACGAACACCTATGACTGTTATTCGTGGTGGTATAAGTGTGTTAAGGCGATTAGAAGATGAAAAGGTTCAAAAGCAATCGAACCGAATTGATAATGCGATCATTGAAATGGAGCAGTTAGTTCATACTTTTTTGCTTATGGCGAGAGATGAAGATGGTGAGAGCATCAGTGTCGATGTTTCTGATGAAGCTATTCAGAAAATAATAAATGGCTTCGAACCAACAATACTAGCTAACCAGGTGAGTTTTCATCAAGTACTTCAATGTGATTTCAGTCTTAATGCTCAACCCTTATTATTTGCTGCGGTAATTAAGAACTTATTAAAAAATGCTATTAATTGCAGTATAGAAGGGAAAGTTGATTTATTTATTTCTCCACAAAGAATTGATGTTATTGATAATGGTGTTGGTCTTGATGCGAAACCTCGTGGTTATGAAGGCTTTGGTATTGGGCTGAATATTGTTAGGGATATTTGTGAAAAATATCAATGGCAGTTTAGTATAAAAAACAATTTAGGGGATGGCTGCACAGCCACGGTAGTTTTTGATCAGTAGCTTGATATTAATTGCACTAGTGAAGTAATTGAAACTTAAATAATTCTTATTTATAGTGAGCAGTAGTTTATTGTAGAGGCAATTTTATTGAATAAAACCAGTGCCCATATTCGTCCCATTCCTCCCGCCACATTAAAAAAAGCCCGTTAATCGAAAGATTGACGGGCTTTTTGCTTTTTGAAACATAGACAATTAATAGGGTTTGTAGCACAGCACCTGTTTGTAGAGTTCGAATCTCTATTTCATCGCCACATTAAGAAAGGCCCGTTAATCGAAAGATTGACGGGCTTTTTGCTTTTTGAAACATAGACAATTAATAGGGTTTGTAGC